>ULUB01040210.1_pt1 | contig 15773 bp, 28 predicted proteins | sample 1958111 | NCBI WGS metagenome assembly ULUB01 (sample SAMEA4835749, study PRJEB28245) | human gut metagenome | biome: gut microbiome; material: fecal sample | place: Denmark | collected 2008
CCTGTTATAAAGCTGAATATCAGTGCCGGAGCGACGATATTTTTAAGATAATTCACATTAAAATTCTTCATTTACATATACCGTTCCGCCGCAAGGACGGATTGCCTTTGTACATTTTCTGCGCAAAACTCTGCACATACACATATAATTATATCATAACTCCGTTTTAATGTAAATAGCTTTTACGGGCAGGATTGCAGGCAGTGTTATACTTTTTTATTGTTTATGAGATGCGCACATGGATGCGATATTTAGGCTTAGCCGCTCATGAATCCGATGTCACGGCAAAAGCTATTCCGAATATATATTATTTTCAGGCAAGGAGCGTAAAAGTAAAAACCCGAGGAGCCTTTCCTCGGGTTTTATGTAAGCTTGCGCTTAATTATTTAAGATAAATTATCTTCTCTTGGAAGAAACCAAAGCCAATGCAGCTACTGCCATAGGAAGAACTGCGAAAGCGATGCCCATAGGAGGGTTCTTCTCTTCTTCGGTGGGCTGCTCAGGCTCAGTTACGTCGATAGTAGGCTCATCGGTCTCAGTTTCAACGTCGCCGGGCTCGGTAGGATCTACAACCTCAACCTCAACCTCTTCATTTGCCTCGATGATTGCATTGCAAACAGGGCAGTAGCCGAGTGCATTGTCAGCCTCGTGAGGATATGTGAGAAGGTGACCGTTTACGAGCATACCGTGGTACTCTTCATCGATGTAGATAACACCGCTGTTTCTCTTAGCAATGATTTCAGGCTCTTCGCCGCTGCCGTTTGTAATTACAAACTTAGCAGAATGAAGTATGCAGGGATCATCTTTCGATGCATCACACCATGGCTGAACAACAAAGAATGTAAGAGCTTCATGATTTAAGGTCATATTTGCAGCTTCCAATACAGGAAGGAAGTCAGCTAAATTAAAGGTAGCTGTGTAGAGACCATCTTCGCCCTTGACATAAGCAGCTTCAATCTCAATGGGCGTTGCTTTATCCCAGTCAGGGTTCTTCTCTTCGCCAATTTTTTCAGGAATAGATACGCCATCAATGAATCTGTCGAATGAAAGCATTGCCTTCATATTACCCCAAGGATTACCCTTAACAACCTCAACAACACAAGTGAATGTTGCATTGCCGCCGGCAATAATCTCCTTAACCTTTGAGAGCTCGATATCAAAATCATTTATCTGACCGCCAAAACGAATACCGATACCCCTTGTATCCCAAGGAGCCTCGATGGAAAGACCTTCGCCATCGTATACAATGATTTCCTGCTCTTCAGGAATGAATTCAACTTCTACAGAAATTACAAATTCCTGATTGTCTTCCTGAGTAATCTTTCCGAATCCGCCTAAGTCAAGGGTAATAACCTTTGCTCCGGCGGGAATCTTTCCGCTAACTGTTGCCTTGTTGCCCTCGAAATTGTTGCATACAGCTATGTCAATGATATCGTCTTCTATGTATGCTGCATCAGCTCCGAAAGCAGTTCCGTTAGGATTGTAAACCTTGCCGTACTCGAGCTGAACAGTAGGATTGCCGCTTTCTCTGTATGCGCTTATTGAATCCTTACCGACTAACTCAACAGTTGCCTTAACTGAAACGATATTGGCAATGTCCTTAACACCGGCTGCCTTCAAAACAAGGTCAGTTATATTGAAGTGCCAGTTCTGGAATTTGATAACGCTGGTATCGAGCCATCCTTCAGACGGCGGTTCCCAACCATGACCCGGCTTAACAACTCTCTCCCAAGGGTTAGGTCCGCCACTTTCACCAAGGAATGATGTTGATGCTGTGCCCTGAACATCTGCTGTGTCTTCTTCAGTTTCATCAACTGCAAAAACATTTACCGAGAATACTGACACGAGCATAAATACTGCCAGCATAATCGCTAATATCTTTTTCATATTTTTACCTCCATAAAAATAATTTTATTTTTGGTGTTAACCGCTAATATAATAGCATTTATTTTGCCCTATGTCAATCAATTTGAATAAAAATTCTCTGAAAATGTTGCATAAATTCCGCACTTAACATAAGGCACTTTGAACAAAAGTAACTTATTGCCAATGTATTACAATAGCTTATGTTAATTCTGATTCCAATGATACGCAAGCTATAAGCATAACGCTGACAAAGCGACGAACTGCATTTTTCTCTTGCTCACTTACAGCATAACATTCATTGAAAATTAGCATAAGTCCCCCGGGTTAGCGAGGGACTTAAAATATTAATTAAACCAACTGAATTATAGCCATCTCAGCAGCGTCGCCGCGTCTGGGACCGGTCTTTATAATTCTTGTATAGCCGCCGTTGCGGTCGGCATAATTGGGAGCTATTTCGTCAACAAGCTTCTTTGCAACGTCTTCCTTGGTGACATATGCAAAGATCTGACGCTTTGAGTGAAGGTCTCCTGCCTTGCCGAGGGTTATCATCTTCTCGGCCATGCTGGAAACTTCCTTAGCTCTTGTTACAGTGGTTTCTATCTTACCGTTTTCAAGCAGATAAGTAACCATAGCTCTGAGCATTGCTCTTCTCTGGTCAGTTGTTCTGCCCAACTTTCTTGCGCCTGGCATAGATATTCACTCCTTACTTTGTTATTCCTCTTCGTAACTCATTTCGAGACCCAAAGAAGCAAGCTTCTCCTTGACCTCATCAAATGACTTCTTACCGAGGTTTCTAACCTTCATCATTTCTTCCTCGGACTTCTCAATCAAGTCGTTTACAGTATTGATTCCGGCTCTCTTAAGGCAGTTAAAGGATCTAACCGACAAGTCAAGTTCCTCAATGGTCATCTCAAGGACCTTATCCTTAGACTTATTGTCTTTCTCTGCCAAAATCTCATCAACGCTTGTCTCTTCGGACAGGTTGATAAATAGATTCAGATGCTCGTTGAGGAGTTTGGCTGCCATGGAGACGGCTTCCTTTGCGGAAATAACTCCGTCTGTCCATACCTCTAAAGTGAGCTTATCATAGTCGGTTATCTGACCTACACGGGTATTTTCAACTGTGTAGTTAACCTTGAGAACAGGTGTGTAAATACTGTCAACGGCGATGACGCCGATGGGTGCGTTTGACATGATAGCCTTGTTCTTTTCAGCGGAGACATATCCGCGACCTCTGTCAAGTGCTATTTCCATGTAAAGCTTTGCTCCGGAGTCTAAGGTTGCTATATGCATATCCGGGACTAATATTTCAACCTCTGAATCGGTTTTAATATCACCGGCAGTTACCTCGCACTCGCCCTCTGCTTCGATGTAAACCGTCTTAGGTCCGTCGCAGTAAAGCTTAGCTGTTAAGCCTTTAAGATTAAGTACGATTTCCGCAACATCCTCTTTGACTCCCGGGATGGTCGATAATTCGTGCTGAATGCCGTCTATCTTAATAGATGTAACGGCAACACCGGGGAGAGATGAAAGCAATACACGTCTAAGGCTGTTGCCAATAGTCGTGCCGTAGCCGCGCTCTAATGGCTCCAAAACAAACTTTCCGTATGTTCCGTTGCTTTTAAGCTCGACTGTTTCTATATCCGGCTTTTCGATTTTTTCTAGCATTATAGCCTCCATTTCTTTTCGGTAATCCTTCAAGTGTTACTCGCAGGATCAATTGCCCTCCCGTATTTGACCGCTCAGGTGCGCAAAAGCTTTTTGGTCGAAAGCAAATCGCCGACCTGCCGCTTTTGCCCGCCATAAGCAAGATGAACTCTTGATAATACTTAAAACTAAGCCTTATTTCGAGTACAACTCAACGATCATGTGCTCCTCTACCTCATAATCGAGGTCTTCCTTAGCAGGAAGTCTGACTACCTTTGCAGTAAGGTTTTCCTTATCGACCTCAAGCCATGTGGGGATAAGTCTGCCGTTGGTTGCTTCAACTATCTCCTTGAACTTGACGCTCTTCTTGGAATTTTCACGAAGTGCGATAACATCGCCGACCTTGACTCTGTAAGAGGGTATATCTACTCTTGCACCGTTTACGTTGAAGTGACCGTGAGAAACGAGCTGTCTTGCTTCACGTCTGGTCATGGAAAGACCCATTCTGTAAGCAACGTTGTCAAGTCTGAGCTCTAAGAGGGTCAAAAGGTTGGTACCTGCCTGACCTTCCATCTTTTCAGCCTTCTCGTAGATGTGTCTGAACTGCTTCTCGAGAACGCCGTAGATGAACTTAAGCTTCTGCTTTTCCTTGAGCTGCTTGGAATACTCAGATTCCTTCTTTCTGACGTTTGCCTTGGGATCTCTTTTGGTTTCCTTACCAACACCCATAACCATGGGGCTGATTCCTAATGCCTTACACTTTTTGAGTATAGGCTCTTTGTTGATTGCCATAATAAATTTCCTCCGTTTTTTAAATAATATCAGGGCACTGTTCCCCGACGCCGAGTAAACATTGGTAAACTCGGTAGCTTTCAATAAATACGCAGCTTAAATAAAACTATACTCTTCTGCGCTTGGGAGGACGGCAGCCATTGTGAGGAATAGGAGTTACATCCTTGATGAGTCTAACCTCAAGCTCCTCTGACTGAAGAGCACGGATAGCAGCTTCTCTTCCCTGACCGGGTCCCTTAACGTATACCTCAACGACCTTAAGACCGTGCTCCTTAGCAGCCTTAGCTGCGGTTTCAGCGGCAGTCTGTGCAGCGAAAGGAGTAGACTTCTTAGAACCTCTGAAGCCGAGACCGCCGGCTGAAGCCCAAGAAATTGCATTTCCCTGCATATCGGTGATGGTAACTATAGTGTTATTGAATGTAGACTGGATATGAACCTGTCCCTGTTCAATATTCTTTCTTTCTCTGCGGCGGCGAACAACCGTCTTCTTAGCTGATTTCTGCTGAGCCATGTTACATATCCCTCCTTACTTCTTCTTGTTAGCGATGGTCTTTGCAGGTCCCTTGCGGGTTCTTGCATTGGTCTTTGTTCTCTGACCTCTAACAGGAAGTCCTTTACGGTGACGTGTTCCGCGATAGCATCCGACTTCGATAAGTCTCTTGATGTTGAGCTGAACTTCTCTTCTCTTGTCGCCCTCGACAATAAGATGCTTGTCGATATATTCACGCAATTTTGCAACATCGTCCTCAGAAAGGTCCTTAACTCTGATATCAGGGTCAACGCCTGTTTCCTGGCAGATCTTAGTTGCTGTAGGCTGACCTATTCCGTAGATGTATGTGAGAGCCGCTTCGATTCTCTTTTCTCTCGGAAGGTCTATACTTGCTATACGAGCCATATTTTATGGGCACCTCCATTAAGTGTTTTTATCCCTGACGCTGCTTGTGCTTGGGGTTTTCGCAAATGACCATAACCTTGCCCTTGCGCTTGATAACCTTGCACTTTTCGCACATCGGTTTAACTGAAGGTCTTACTTTCATTGAAATACCTCCTTCAAATCATGAAGCATTTTGCTTCCTATGGTTGTTACTTTACTTAGATCTCCATGTGATTCTGCCCTTGGACAGATCATAAGGAGACATCTCGACCGTTACCTTATCGCCGGGAACAATTCTTATATGATTGAGCGCCAGCTTTCCGGATACATAGGCGAGAATCTTGTGACCGTTTGCAAGCTCTACTTCAAATCTTGCACTTGGCAATGCTTCCACAACGGTTCCTTCAAGTTCAATTACATCTTCTTTTGACACTAAAATCCCTCTTTTCCTTCATCTCGTCCGGTCGTGCCGGCTTCAACAGAGCCTTGGGTTTGAAGCCCTGAAAGAAGCTTTTTTAGTTTTTTATCAGTCATGCCGGTGATATCAATTGTATAGGCAGTCGGTGAAATGTGTTTTACATTCTTTCGCTTGGGATTATCGAGCCTGCGCTCTTTTCCGTCTGCGATAAAAACGAAGCGGTCCTCGGCAGCTACAGCAACGAAGTACCTGCCTTGATCTCGACCTGCCGTGGATTTAACCACCGAACCTTTGACAGCATTCACAAAACGTCCTCCTTATTCGGGCTTGGTGAGAATAATCGCACCATCGGACGTTATTGCTATTGTGTGCTCAAAATGCGCAGCGAGTGACGCGTCACGGGTTTTAACGGTCCAGCCGTCGCTAAGAACCTTAACTGACGGTTTTCCGAGCGTTATCATCGGCTCAATTGCTATTACCATTCCGGGAATAAGCCTTACGCCGTGACCGCTCTTGCCGAAGTTAGGAACTTCGGGCTCCTCATGAAGCTCTCTTCCGACTCCGTGACCGACATATTCTCTGACGACTCCGAAGCCTCTTGACTCGTTGTACTCCTGAATGGCAGCCGAAAGGTCGCCGATTCTGACTCCGGGCTTTGCCATTGAGATAGCCATGTACAGGCTTTCCTCCGTGGCGTCTAAAAGTGCCTGAGTCTTGGGGTCAACCTCGCCTACTTTAAAAGTATACGCAGAGTCTCCGTGAAATCCGTCGATATATGCGCCGACGTCGACAGAAACTATGTCGCCGTCCTTGAGCTTTTCATGCGCCGAGGGGATACCGTGTATTACCGTATCGTTTACCGATATGCAGGCAGACGCCGGATATCCTGAGTAGCCGAGGAATGAAGGCTTAGCGCCGTGAGCAGTGATGAAGTTGTGAATAACCTTATCAAGCTCCTTTGTCGACATTCCGGCATGGATAGCCTTTCCTGCTGCGACCAGTGCGCCTCCGGTAATAAGTCCCGCCTTGCGCATTTTTTCTAAATCCTTAGATGATTTTACGTTTACCACAATCAGCCCTCTAAAGCTTCAAGTGTGAGCTTTGATGTATCGGCTACTTCTTCCTGACCGATAACTGTAACGAGCTTGCCCTGAGCAAAATAGAAGTCCTTCAGGGGAGCGGTCTTTTCATGGTAGACCTTAAGTCTGTCCAAAACGGTTGCAGGCTCGTCATCCTTGCGGATAACGGTCTTGCCGCCGCAGGCGTCGCAGATTCCCTCAACCTTTGTGGGCTTGAAGTCCACATGGTATGAGTTTCCGCAAGCCTCGCAGACACGTCTGCCGGAAAGTCTTTTTGCAATTGTCTCGTCGGGGACAAATATCTCAATTACCTTATCAATTACCACGCCCATCTTGTCAAGCGCTTCTGCCTGAGGAACTGTGCGGGGGAATCCATCGAGAATGAAGCCGTTTTTGCAGTCGTCCTCAGCTATTCTTTCCTTGAGAATGCCGATAACGACGTCGTCCGGAACTAAGGCGCCGGAATCCATGTAGCCCTTTGCTGCAAGACCGCTGGGAGTGCCGTTTTTAACAGCCTCTCTGAGCATATTACCGGTTGAAATAGCCGGAATGCCCTTTGCCTGACAGATAACCTCTGCCTGTGTGCCCTTGCCTGCTCCGGGTGCTCCTAATAAGATAAGATTCATATTGATAACCTTTCTGAACATCAAATCGTGGTTATGTTCGGCAACTGCGTCTGACGCAGCAACCGAACATGGAAGCACTGACTAATCAATCAGCGTTCCTAATCACTTTATTCCAAGAAGCCCTTGTGGTGACGCATCATAAGCTGTGACTCGAGCTGACGAACAGTTTCGAGAGCAACGCTTACAACGATGAGGATTGAAGTTCCGCCCAATGCAAGACTTCCGACGCCTGTAATCTGAGCGAATATAATCGGGAAGAGAGCAACAACTGCCAAGAAGAGAGCACCGACAAGAATGAGCTTTGAAAGTATTCTTGTGATGAAGTCTGAGGTCGGCTGACCGGGACGAATACCGGGGATACCGCCGTTGTTCTGGCGGAGGTTGTTAGCGATCTCAACAGGGTTATACTGCATAGATACGTAGAAGTAGCTGAACAAAATTATCAATATAAAGTATAATGTTGCATATACGGGGTGTGTTGTGCTGAACACTTTGAAGAAGCCTGCCCAGAATGTACCTGCCTTAGGCTCACCTGTGAACATCATAATTGTCTGAGGAATAGAAAGGAAGCTCATTGCAAAGATGATAGGCAAAACGCCTGCCATTGCAATCTTTATCGGCAGGTAGGTTGACTGACCGCCGTATACCTTTCTTCCGACAACACGCTTAGCATACTGAATCGGGATTCTTCTTTCTGCATTATCCATGAAGATGATGAAAGCAATCATCAAAACGAAGATAACAACAATAATCGGAATCAATGCAATGTAGAAGGCATTACCTGTTCTTGCAAGTTCAACGAAGGTACTACCGAACGATGACGGTATATCAGCAACGATACCTGCAAAGAGAAGCATTGAAATGCCGTTACCTATACCTTTTTTGTCGATAAGGGAACCGAGCCAGATAACCAGCATTGCACCTGCTGTGAAGCAGAGGATGATAACTATCTCAGACAAAGCCTTGGAAATGCCCTGAGTATAGGTCAAAGCACCGTGTGACTTGAGTGTGAGGTAGTATGCCCATGACTGGAACAATGCGATGCCGAGTGTTGTATACTTAGTGATATTATTGATCTTTCTTCTGCCCTCTTCGCCTTCCTTAGCTAATCTTTCGAGCGGAGGAAGAGCAAATGTTAAGAGCTGAATAATGATCTGTGCGTTGATGTACGGTGAAATTGAAAGGCACAAAAGTGTTGCCCTTGAAAATGTTCCGCCGGACAGGGTGTTAAGGTATCCGAAAATTGTATTGCTGCCGCTTATCATTTCATGCAAAACAGTTCCGTCGAGATAAGGGACAGGAATGTAACCGCCGAGTCTGTAAATCAGGACAATAAGAAGGGTGTATAATATCTTCTTTCTTATTTCTGCAACTTTCCAAGCGTTTCGCAATGTTTCAAACACTTAAATCACCTCTGCCTCTCCGCCGGCCTTCTCAATCTTTTCCTTGGCAGAAGAAGAGTAAGCTGCCGCCTTTACGGTAAGCTTTTTGGTGAGTTCTCCGTTACCTAATACCTTGATACCGTTGCCTTCGTTCTTGATAACGCCGGCAGCTATAAGAAGCTCTGCGTCGACAACAGTTCCGTCGACGAATTTCTCAAGGTCACAAACGTTTATTGCCGTGTACTTAGCTGCAAAAATGTTGTTGAAGCCCCTCTTAGGTATTCTTCTTGCAAGCCTGGTCTGTCCGCCTTCAAAGCCCGGCTTAACGCCGCCGCCTGAACGTGCATTCTGACCCTTATGTCCTTTTCCTGCTGTTTTACCCCAGCCTGAGCCATGTCCTCTTCCGATTCTTCTGGCTTCTCTGGTTGAGCCTTCAGCAGGTGCCAAATCGTGCAATCTCATTTATTCGCACCTCCTTGTTTTCTTATGCTTCGGTAACTTTAATAAGGTGAACGATCTTATTTATCTTACCTTTTGTCTGTGCGTTATCGGGCTGAACCGTAACGTCACCGATTTTACGAAGACCTAAGGAGTTAGCTGTAGCAATCTGATCCTTGAGTCTTCCGTTTAAGCTCTTAACGAGCTCAATCTTAACGGATGCCATAGCTTATATCCTCCTTAGAATAATTCCTTAACAGTCTTGCCTCTCTTAGCTGCTACTTCTTCAGCAGACTTAAGATTTGCCAAACCGTTGAATGTTGCTCTTACTACGTTGCAGGGATTATTTGAACGCAAGCACTTTGTTCTTATGTCCTTAATACCTACAGCCTCGATTACCGAACGAACAGGTCCGCCTGCGATAACTCCGGTACCGGCAGCAGCGGGTCTCATTAAAACTCTGCCTGCTCCGTATGCGCCGACGATTTCGTGGGGGATTGTTGTGTCCTTCAAAGAAACCTTGATAAGGTTCTTCTTTGCATCAGCTTCGCCCTTTCTTACAGCATCGCTGACTTCGCTTGACTTGCCTATTCCGAAGCCGACGGTTCCGTTTCCGTCACCTACAACAACGAGTGCGGAGAACTTCATTATACGTCCGCCCTTGACTGTTTTAGATACACGGTTGACTGCGATGACCGTTGACACAAGTTCCATTGATGAAGCATCTATCTTAGCCAAAATACTTTACCTCCTTTTAGAACTTAAGGCCGCCCTCACGAGCGCCTTCAGCTAATGCCTGAACACGACCGTGATAAACATAACCGCCTCTGTCGAATACGACTTCTTCGATTCCCTTTGCCTTGCAAGCGGCAGCGATCATCTCGCCGACCTTCTTTGCACCTTCGACGTTTCCGCCATTGCCATCAAAGCCCTTTTCCATGCTTGAGGCGGCGCAGAGAGTTGTTCCGGCAACATCATCAATTACCTGAGCGTAAATGTGCTTTGCAGAGCGGAACACATTAAGACGGGGACATGTAGCGGTTCCGGAAACCTTAGCACGGACTCTTGCATGTCTTTTAGCTCTTGCCTTTGCTCTGTCAACTAATTTAACCATAGCTCAATACTCTCCTTATTTACTTCTTTCCGCCCTTGCCGGCCTTACCTTCCTTGCGGATGATAACCTCGCCGTCATAGCGGATACCCTTGCCCTTGTAAGGCTCAGGAGGACGCTTTGCGCGTACTTCACTGGCAAACTGACCTACCTTTTGCTTGTCTATACCTCTTACTACTATCTGGTTGGGCTGAGGAACATCGAGCTTGATGTCTTCAGTCTCTGAAACGATTACCTGATGAGAGAAGCCGAGGTTAAGAATAACATCCTTGCCCTGCTTCTGTGCTCTGTAACCGACACCTTCGATAATAAGAAGCTTGCTGTAGCCGTTAACAACGCCTTCGATCATGTTGTGAACCAAGGTTCTTGTTAAACCGTGGAGAGCCTTAGACTGCTGCTCGTCGTTGGGACGGCTTACCTTAAGCTCGCCGTTCTCAACCGCAATAGCAAGGCTCGGATTGAACTTCTGAGTCAGTGTTCCCTTAGGACCCTTAACTGTTACAAGGTTGCCCTCAGCAACAGTGATTTCAACTCCGGCAGGAACGCTAATCGGTTTTAAACCTATTCTTGACATGGTTTAGCCTCCTTACCAGACGAATGCGAGAATTTCACCGCCGACGCCGAGCTCACGAGCCTTCTTGTCTGTTACGATTCCCTTAGAAGTGGAAACAATCGCAACACCCAAGCCCTTCATGACCTTAGGCATATCCTCACAGCTTGAGTAGATTCTAAGACCGGGCTTAGAAACTCTTCTTATGCCGGAGATAACCGGTGTTCTGTTCTCATCGTATTTAAGTGTTATTCTTATGATTCCCTGCTTGCCGTCTTCAACGATCTGATAAGACTTGATGTAGCCCTCGTTTAAAAGGATTTCTACTATAGCCTTCTTAACGTTGGAAGCAGGAATGTCAACATTAGCGTGCTTTGCTGTGCTCGCATTGCGAATTCTTGTCAGCAAATCAGCTATTGTATCAGTAATCTGCATACCGTTTTGCCTCCTTTGCTGAAATTTTACCAGCTTGCCTTCTTAACTCCGGGGATCTGACCGTCGTGTGCCAACTCTCTGAAGCAGATACGGCAAACGCCGAACTTTCTGAGGTAAGCGTGAGGTCTTCCGCAAATCTTGCATCTGTTATAAGCACGAGTTGAGTACTTAGGCTCAGCCTGCTGCTTTAAAATCATCGACTTTTTAGCCATATTGTATCCTCCTCTTACTTAGCGAAGGGAGCGCCGAGCAATGTCAAGAGCTCCTTAGCTTCTTCGTCGGTCTTTGCAGTGGTGATGAAGTTGATATCCATACCACGAACCTTATCTACCTTGTCGAACTCGATTTCAGGGAATATAAGCTGTTCCTTGATACCGGTTGAGTAGTTTCCTCTGCCGTCGAACGAGTTTGCATTGATACCCTTGAAGTCACGAACACGGGGGAACGCAACGTTGAAGAGTCTGTCAACAAATTCGTACATCTTTTCAGCTCTTAAGGTAACCTTAACGCCTATAGCCTGACCTTCACGGAGCTTGAAGTTTGCAACAGACTTCTTAGCCTTGCAAACAATCGGCTTCTGACCGGTGATTGCAGCGAGGTCGTTCATAACAGCGTCGATGACCTTGGAGTTTTCCTTAGCTTCGCCGCAGGCAACGTTGATAACTACCTTGTCGAGCTTAGGAATCTGCATAACGTTCTCATAACCGAACTTCTTCATAAGTGCAGGAGCAACTTCGCTGATATACTGTTCTTTTAATCTAGCCATGTTTATCCTCCTACTTAATCTCTGCGCCGCAGCGCTTGCAAATTCTTATCTTTTCGCCGTCAATAACCTTGGCGCCGGTTCTTACTCCTCTGTTGCACTTGGGGCAAAGAAGAGCTACCTTGCAGGCATACATTGCAGCCTCAGCCTTAACAATGCCTCCGGTCTCGCCCTGTCTGCGGGGCTTAACCGACTTGGTTGCAATATTTGCACCTTCAACAATGAGCTTGCCTTCCTTGGGGGATACAGCCAAAACCTTGCCGGTCTTGCCCTTATCCTTACCGCTGAGGATGACTACAGAGTCACCGGTTTTAACATGAATCTTATTCATAATCTGCGGTTCCTCCTTAAAGTACCTCGGGGGCGAGTGACATGATCTTTACGAAATCATTCTCACGAAGCTCTCTGGCAACAGGGCCAAAGATACGGGTTCCCCTGGGTGTTTTATCTTCTTTAATAATTACAGCTGCGTTTTCATCGAAACGGATGTAGGTTCCATCCTCACGACGAAGACCCTTAGCTGAACGAACGATTACTGCTTTTACAACGTCGCCCTTCTTTACGATACCGCCGGGTGCTGCTTTCTTAACGGAAGCAACAACTACGTCGCCGATGTTGGCGTACTTTCTGCGTGTACCGCCCAAAACTCTGATGCACTGAAGCTCCTTGGCTCCGGTGTTGTCAGCAGCCTTGAGTCTTGTCTGCATTTGTATCACAGCAAGTTCCTCCTTTCAGTTTTCAAGAAATCTGAGAACCTTTTTAGGCTCTCACCCTACTTTTTACTTAGCCTGCTCAACAACTCTGACGAGGCGCCATCTCTTATCCTTGGAAATAGGTCTTGTCTCCATGATTTCAACTCTATCTCCGATGTTGGCGGTGTTCAGTTCGTCATGAGCCTTGAACTTTACTGTTCTCTTAACGATCTTCTTGTAAAGCGGATGCATAACGTTGTCTTCGATGGCAACGACGATTGTCTTGTCCATCTTGTTGGATACAACCTTGCCCACTCTTGTCTTTCTAAGCTTTCTTTCGCTCACAGTAAATCCTCCTCTCAATTACGAGCACTGTCGTTCTTGGACTCTTGCTCACGAATGAAGGTTTTAATACGAGCAATATCCTTCTTAACAGCCTTGATTCTCATAGGGTTGTCAAGCTGATTTACAGCATGCTGAAAACGAAGGTTAAACAGCTCTTTTCTAAGGTCGACAAGCTTATTGTTCATCTCAACAAGAGTCATTTCTTTGATTTCACTTGCTTTCATTATTGCTCACCACCCGTTTCTGAAGCTTCTTTCGCAACGAACTTGCACTTGATAGGCAGCTTGTGCATAGCCAAACGCATAGCTTCCCTTGCAATTTCTTCTGATACTCCGGAAATCTCAAACATGACCTTTCCGGGCTTTACTACTGCTACCCAGTACTCAGGGGTACCTTTACCGGAACCCATTCTAAGACCGAGAGCCTTGGTTGTTACGGGCTTGTCGGGGAAGATCTTGATCCAAACCTGACCGCCACGCTTGATATAACGTGTCATAGCGATACGGGCAGCCTCAATCTGACGTGAGGTTATCCATGCACACTGCTGTGCCTGCAAGCCGTATTCACCGTATGCTACCTTGTTTCCTCTGGTAGCAACGCCCTTCATGCGTCCACGCTGCTGCTTACGATACTTTACTCTCTTTGGAAGTAACATTACTTATTACCTCCTTCTCTTCTTTCTGTTCTTTCCTGTCTGGGTCTGCGGTCGTCACGACGGGGACGTCTGTCGTCATTGTTTCTGGGACGGCGGCGTCTGTCGGGCTTTTCTTCGGTCTTAGCGGCTTCGCCCTTCAAAACCTCACCCTTGTAGATCCAAACCTTAACGCCGATTCTGCCGTAGGTGGTAGCAGCCTCTGCTGTACCGTAGTCGATATCGGCTCTGATTGTCTGAAGCGGAATTGTACCTTCGTGGTAGCTTTCGCTTCTTGCGATTTCAGCTCCGCCCAAACGGCCGGAAGCCTTGATCTTAATACCTCTTGCGCCGAGCTTCATAGCTCTTGCGATAGCGGACTTCATAGCTCTTCTGAAAGAAACTCTGTTTTCGAGATCCAATGCAATCTTCTCTGAAACGAGCTGTGCGTTGAGATCGGGAGACTTAACTTCAAAGATGTTAAGGTTAACTGTTTTACCGATCATCTTTTCGATTTCAAGTCTGAGCTTTTCTATAGCCTCGCCGCCTCTGCCGATAACAACGCCCGGCTTAGCGCAGTGAATGTTAATTCTAACCTTGTCTGCAAATCTTTCGATTTCAATCTTAGGAACACCTGCGGAATAGAGATTCTTCTTGATGTAGTTGCGGATGTTGTAGTCCTCAACAAGAGTGTCGCCGAAGGTGCTCTTATCTGCAAACCAGCGTGAATCCCAATCCTTGATTACTCCGACACGCAAACCGTGCGGATTTACTTTCTGGCCCATAGTTTACCTCCTCTTCGACTTATTCCTTTTCACCGAGAACAACAGTTATGTGAGATGTTCTCTTGAGAATTTTATGACCTCTACCCTTTGAAACAGGCAACATTCTCTTCATAATCGGTCCGGGACAAACGTAGCACTCTTTAACATAAAGATCGTTCTTGCTCATGTTGAGCACCTCTGCGTTTGCTGCAGCCGAATTGAGGAGCTTTACCAAATACTCGCAGGCAGCCTTGGGAGTGTGCTTAACGATTGCAAGCGCTGTCTCCAAGTCCTTACCTCTTATAAGGTTCAAAACTATTGAAACCTTACGAGGTGAAATGCGTGCAGTTCTTAATACTGCTCTTGCTTCCATTTGTTTTTCCTCCTTTCGGCCTACTTACCGTTGTTGGATGTCTTTGAACCGGCATGACCCTTGAAGGTTCTTGTCGGAGCGAACTCACCCAATCTATGTCCGACCATATCCTCAGTAACATATACCGGAACGTGCTTGCGTCCGTCGTGGACGGCAAATGTATGACCAACGAAATCAGGGAAGATTACCGATGCACGGCTCCAGGTCTTTAAAACCTTCTTTTCTCCTGCTTCGTTCATGGCGATTACCTTTTTGTAGAGAGATTCCTGCACAAAAGGTCCTTTTTTAATGCTTCTACCCATTATTCATCTGCCTCCTTTCAGCATTACTTAGCGTTGCGGCGCTTTACGATAAACTTATCGGAGCGATGATGCTTAGCTCTGGTCTTGTAACCCATTGTAGGCTTACCCCAGGGAGTAACAGGGGAGGGACGTCCGACAGGGGACTTACCTTCACCACCACCGTGAGGGTGATCGCAGGGGTTCATGACTGAACCGCGGACATGAGGTCTAACGCCCATGTGACGCTTTCTTCCTGCCTTACCGAGGTGAACATTTTCGTGGTCGATGTTTCCGACCTGACCGATTGTTGCCATGCAGCTTGACGGGATGTAGCGCATTTCGCCTGAGGGAAGTCTAACCAAAACGTAGTTTCCTTCACGACCCATGAGCTGAGCCATGTTGCCGGCTGATCTTACGAGCTGAGCGCCCTTGCCGGGATAAAGCTCTATATTGTGGATAAATGTACCCACAGGGATATTGATAAGCGGAAGAGCGTTGCCGGGCTTGATATCTGCGCTTGTTCCTGCGCAAACTGTGTCGCCGACCTTTAAGCCGTTGGGAGCTAAAATGTATCTCTTCTCGCCGTCCTCGTACTGAACAAGAGCAATGTGAGCAGAACGGTTGGGGTCATACTCTAAGGTAAGAACCGTTGCGTTCATGTCGAGCTTGTTTCTCTTGAAGTCGATGACACGGTATTTTCTTCTTT
>ULUB01074744.1_pt1 | contig 15631 bp, 8 predicted proteins | sample 1958111 | NCBI WGS metagenome assembly ULUB01 (sample SAMEA4835749, study PRJEB28245) | human gut metagenome | biome: gut microbiome; material: fecal sample | place: Denmark | collected 2008
AAGCCGCAGTGCCGCGACGGTAAAATCCCCCACGTCATACCGCAGCCGCAGCACGCCGTCCTCCACCCGGCACGTTCCCGGAAACCCGGTGCGTCGCATACTCTCTTCCACCGCCCGCGCCGCCGCGTCCAGGCAAACCGCCAATTTCGTGTGGCTCATTGACCCCCGCAGCGTCCGCCAGTGGTACAGCACGCGCGGAATGTGGATGACGCCGTCCGCCCGCTCGCACGCGCGGAGCAGCAAATCGTGATCCTGCGACCCATCGAACGCCGGTCGTAATCCGCCGATGGCATCCAGCAGCGTCCGCCGAATCACCGACAAATGGCAGATATAGTTGCCGGAGCGCAGATTGTCCGGGCAGAAATCCGGCTTGCGGTGCGCATCAACATGAATCGCGCCGTGGGCGGTCAGCTTATCCTCATCGGTGTAGAGCACGTCGGGGTGGTGCGCGTCGATGGCTTCCGCAATCCGCCAGAGCGCATCCGGCGCAAGCACATCGTCGTGGTCGCACAGGGCGATATACTCCCCTGACGCCATTTTAATCGCGCGGTTCGTGTTGCCGGATATGCCCGCGTTTTCCACCCCGTACGCGACGTGGAATCGGCTGTCCCGCGCGGCAATTGCCTCCAGCGCCTTTCGCGTCTCGGCGGACGTGCTGCCGCCATCGTACAGGCAGACCTCCCACACGCCGTGCGTCTGGGCAAGCAGCGAATCCGCCAGCGCGCGGAGGAATTTCGGGCGCGTGTTGAACACGGGGACGACGACGCTGATGCGCACGTTCGGGAAGGGGTGCGCGCGCTGGGTCGCCAGTTCGCGCTTGGATGCTTTCTCCCGCCGGAATCGCCACTCATCCCGCAGCAGCACCCGTGCCGCCAGCATTTCGCCCGCGCGGTGCAGCGTGTACCCCGCGCCATGCATCCGCACATACGCCCGAACCCGTTCCGCCCACTGCACGCGCGTCCCTCCCGCCGACTTTCCTGCCCTCATCATACCATGCGCCGCGGGTTTTGTAAAGCGCCGGGCGATTTTCTGCCAATTCGGAACAATTTTCGCAAAACCGCTTGACAAACGCCCGAAAAAGTGCTAAACTAAATCTCGTTCCGGCAATCCCGGACGAACCGCATAGGGGCATGGTGTAATGGTAACACGTGGGTCTCCAAAACCTTTGTTGAGGGTTCGAGTCCTTCTGCCCCTGCCAGAAAAGCATCTGATGATTCAGGTGCTTTTTTTGTTGCGTTCAGCAAAAAAATAGGGGGATGCGCTCACCTATTGCCGCGCATTCCCCCATGATTAAACCATCCGCTCAAAATCCACGCCATCATACCCAGCGCCGCGAAACCCCACAATCACGCGGCTGTATCGCCCGTAAATGACCGTCACCGGCGATTGCTCCGAGCGCGCCATCACCCGCATCAGGGCCTCCCGGCGCTTGTCACCGCACGCGGACAGCAGACGCAGTTTCTGTCCGTCCAGCGTAACGGCAATTACGCAGCATGACATCACATGTGCCAGTTCCGGTGCACCTTCACAGCTCATGAATGCACCTCGCACGCTGTTGGGGAGTATCACCTGCTGAATCCGCACCGACTGTTCGACAAAGCGCTGCTTCCGTTCCTCATAGCGGGAGAAAATCGCCACGCAGGATTTGCCGATAGCTATGGACGCCAGCATAGCCATCAGCATCAGCAGATAGGCGATATTCCGGGACGCTGGCTCCGTTGTTTCGCACCACAACCACAGCAGAAGGAGCACGATGCAGAGAATCAGCACCATCAGCCGGAAGTTGCGCCCTTCCCAGCGGTATGGGGCATATGCCCGGCGGATTTTCCGTGCGTCGAGGGATGCGGGGCGCGGGGCGGATTTTTGCTTCATGGATATGCAAACTCCTTTCTGGTGGTATTCTGATGGTATGATAGCACAATTTTCAATCGTCGTCAATTGTGCGCAAATGCAAACGCGCCCGCCGACTTTTCCTCCGACGAGCGCGTTTATACTATTGGGGCTCTACTCCCGAATTCAGTGCACGACTTGCTGGACACCCCAGTTATCACATTTACACAAATGAGGTGGTCAGCCGCCGAGTTGTGCGGTGTTGCTTTGAATTACTTCTTATTCTTCTGCTCCACCATCGCCTTGACCTTCAGCGGCAGACCGAGCAGGTTGATGAAGCCCGCGGAATCCTTGTGGCTGTACAGGTCGTGGCTGTCGCCGAATGTAGCGATTTCCTCCATGTACAGGCTGTTCGGCGACTTCACGCCCGCGTTGATGCAGTTGCCCTTGTACAGCTTCAGCTTCACCGTGCCGTTGACCGCCTGCTGCGTGCTGTCCACAAACGCGGAGAGCGCCTCGCGCAGGGGCGTGTACCACATGCCGTCGTACACCAGCTCCGCAAACTTGCTCGCGACCAGCTCCTTGTAGTGGCTGGTGGCGCGGTCAAGCGTGATGGATTCGAGAATGCCGTGCGCGGCGTAGAGCATCGTTCCGCCGGGGGTTTCGTACACGCCGCGGGACTTCATGCCCACCAGACGGTTCTCCACCAAATCCGCGCAGCCAACGCCGTTGCGGCCCGCGATTTCGTTCGCCTTCGTCAGCAAATCCACCGCGTCCAGCTTTTCGCCGTTGATGGCGACCGGCACGCCCTTCTCGAAGTCCACCGTGACGTATTCGGGCTGATCAGGCGCCTTTTCGGGCGTGACCATCGTCAGCAGCAGGTCTTCCGGCGGCTCGTTCCACGGATCTTCCAAATCCGCGCCCTCGTGGCTGATGTGCCAGATGTTGCGGTCCATCGAATACGGGCGATCCTTCTTGACCGGGACGGGAATGCCGCGCTTTTCTGCGTAGTCAATTTCCTCCTCGCGGGTCTTGATGTCCCAGATGCGCCACGGTGCGATAATCTGCATGTTCGGGTCAAACGCCTTGATGGTCAGCTCGAAGCGGACTTGGTCGTTGCCCTTGCCGGTGCAGCCGTGGCAGATGGCAGTGCAGTTCTCCTTGTGAGCGATTTCGACGAGGCGCTTGGCAATCAGCGGCCGTGCGAAGGACGTGCCCAGCAGATACTTGCCCTCGTAGACCGCGCCCGCCTTGAGCGTCGGCCAAATGAAGTCCTCGACGAACTCCTTGCGCAGGTCTTCGATATACAGCTTTTCCGCGCCGCACTTTTTCGCCTTCTCGTGGAGGGGCTCGAGTTCCTCGCCCTGCCCGACGTCGCCCGCAACGCAGACCACATCGCAGTCATAATTTTCCTTCAGCCACGGCACGATAATCGAGGTATCCAGACCACCGGAATAAGCCAGCAATACGCGCATCTTCGCCATAACAATCGACTCCTTTATCTTCATCCTGATTTTCATCATTTTTGTGTCCGTCTGCCGGACAAGATGGATTATACACCAAGATGAATAAAAATGCAATAGGTCTGCATAAATTTTCTCGGATTTTTTTCGGAGGGATGATGCAGTGCCTGAATTGCTACCTATTTATATGATGATGGCTTATGCCGCGCGAACTTCCTCCGCCTGATTGCGGCGCGGGGACGTTGCTCCGACGCTCCCCAAATAGCGAATCCGCGTTCTTGCCCTCTTCGTCCATTTATTCGCCATTCCATTCATCCCGTTCCGAAAACGTATTAAATTGTGAAAAAAATATCGTTAAAATCGTGTCAGCCACTTGACAAGAGCTTAACAATCTGCTACACTGTTCTCGTCACCCCGACAAACACCGACATCCCCCGTTCGCGGGCGCATCCCCGCAGGACGGATGAAGCATAAGGAGAGAGTATCATGGCGAAAGAGTATCCGATCGTCGATAGCGTGGAGAGCTTCGAGGCGGCCCTCGCCCGCGTCCGCGCGGCACAGAAGGTCTATGCGACCTACACGCAGGAGCAGGTGGACAAGATTTTCAAGGCAGCTGCCCTCGCCGCGAACAACATGCGCATCCCGCTGGCGAAGATGGCGGTGGAAGAAACCGGCATGGGCGTGGTGGAAGATAAGGTCATCAAGAACCACTACGCCGCTGAATACATCTACAACGCCTACAAGGACACGCAGACCGTCGGCGTGCTGGAGCGCGACGAAGCATTCGGCATGATGAAGGTTGCAGAACCTATCGGCGTTGTCGCGGCGGTCATCCCGACCACCAACCCCACATCTACCGCCATTTTCAAGACGCTGATTTGCCTCAAGACCCGCAACGGCATCATCATCTCTCCCCATCCGCGCGCGAAGAAGTCCACCATCGCCGCCGCGAAGGTTGTGCTGGAAGCCGCTGTGGCTGCCGGCGCGCCCGAAGACATCATCTCGTGGGTCGATGTTCCCTCGCTGGAGCTGACCAACATGGCGATGAAGGAAGCCGACATCATCCTTGCCACCGGCGGCCCCGGCATGGTCAAGGCGGCGTACTCCTCCGGCAAGCCTGCCCTGGGCGTCGGCGCTGGCAACACGCCCGCGATTATCGACGAATCCGCTGACGTGAAGGTGGCCGTCAACTCCATCCTGCACTCCAAGACGTTCGACAACGGCATGATCTGCGCGTCCGAACAGTCCACCATCGTACTGGACAGCATCTACGACGCGGTGAAGGCGGAGTTCGCCAAGCGCGGCGCGTACTTCCTCGAAGGCGAAGAACTGGACAAAGTGCGCAAGACCATCATCATCAACGGCGCGCTGAATGCCAAGATTGTCGGTCAGAAGGCGCACACCATCGCCAAGCTCGCAGGCGTGGACGTGCCGGAAACCGCCAAGGTGCTGATTGGTGAAGTCGAATCCGTGGATATTTCTGAAGAGTTCGCGCATGAGAAGCTCTCTCCCGTGCTGGCGATGTACCGCGCCAAGGACATCGACGATGCGTTCGACAAGGCGGAGCACCTGATTGCTGACGGCGGCTACGGCCACACCTCTTCTATCTACCTGAACGCCGTCACCCGCAAGGATTTGATTGACCGCTTCGCCGCGCGCATGAAGACCTGCCGTATCCTCGTCAACACGCCTTCCTCTCAGGGCGGCATCGGCGACCTGTACAACTTCATGCTGCGTCCGTCGCTGACGCTGGGCTGTGGCTCGTGGGGCGGCAACTCCGTCTCCGAGAACGTCGGCGTCAAGCACCTGCTGAACGTCAAGACTGTTGCCATCCGGAGGGAGAATATGCTGTGGTTCCGTGCGCCTGAAAAGGTCTATCTCAAGAAGGGCTGCCTGCCTGTCGCCCTGAATGAACTCAAGGCAGTTATGGGCAAGAAGCGCTGCTTCATCGTCACCGACGCGTTCCTGTTCAAATCCGGCTTCACCAAGGCGATTACCGACAAGCTGGATGAGCTGGGCATCGTCCACACCACGTTCTACGATGTTGCGCCCGACCCGTCCCTCGCCTGCGCAAAGGAAGGCGCCAAGGCGATGACCTCCTTCCAGCCGGACTGCATTATCGCCATCGGCGGCGGTTCCGCAATGGACGCCGGCAAGATTATGTGGGTCATGTACGAGCATCCGGAAGTGGACTTCCTCGACATGGCAATGCGCTTCATGGATATCCGCAAGCGCGTGTACACCTTCCCGAAGATGGGTGAAAAGGCGTACTTCATCGCCGTCCCGACCTCCGCTGGCACTGGCTCCGAAGTCACCCCGTTCGCCGTCATTACCGATCAGGACACCGGCGTGAAGTACCCGCTGGCGGACTACGAGCTGCTGCCGAAGATGGCGATTGTGGATGCTGACATGATGATGTCCGCGCCGAAGGGCTTGACCTCCGCCTCCGGTATCGATGCGCTGACCCACGCGCTGGAAGCCTACGCCTCCATGCTGGCGACAGACTTCACCGACGGTCTGGCGAAGCAGGCGGCTCAGCTGATTTTCGAGTATCTGCCCGCGTGCTACGACAACGGTCAGAACGAGCCGGTTGCCCGCGAAAAGATGGGCAACGCCGCCACGATGGCTGGCATGGCGTTCGCGAACGCGTTCCTCGGCGTCTGCCACTCCATGGCGCACAAGCTGGGCGCGTTCCATCACCTGCCGCACGGCATCGCCAACGCGCTGCTGATTGAGCTGGTCATCCGCTACAACAGCGCCGAAGTTCCCACGAAGATGGGCACCTTCCCGCAGTACGCCTATCCGCACACGAAGCGCCGCTACGCTGAATTCGGCGAGTTCCTCGGCTTCAAGGGCGCGAATGACGACGAGACGGTGGAGAACCTGATTCGCAACATCCATGCCCTGAAGGAGCGCGTCGGCATCAAGAATACGATTCGCGACTACGGTGTGGACGAGGAGAAGTTCCTCGCGACGCTGGACGAAATGTCCGAGCAGGCGTTCGACGACCAGTGCACCGGCGCGAACCCGCGCTACCCGCTCATCAGCGAAATCAAGGAAATGTATCTGAAGGCGTACTACGGCGAGTAATGCGCCATTCTCCCCGGCTTGGCAGGAATGCTTCTGCTGGGCCGGGCATTTTTGAGCACAAAAAATTTTGTCTGCTTGCAGGAATGTCGCATTTGGGCGGCGAATAGATATTTAGGACAAATATTGACTTTCGCGTTCTCCCCTGCCGCTTTATCAACCAACAAGCGCAGGAGGGGGGCGAAGCAGTCCAGAGGGCGACCGCAGACCTCGTCTGTTTCCATTGCCCTCTGGTCGCGTCCGCAGACGCGAATCCTCGCATAAACACGCGGACGTTGTGTGATAGCGTCACCAACTCAATCGCGAAAAGGGAGTCCAGAGGGTCGCAGACCCTTTGGCAGGTCAAGGGCAGCACCCTTGCGCCTCTCCCCCAATAAACATGAACCATATAGAAGGAGGTTTCCCTATGGATTTGACGCATGTGATTGCCGAGCGGGAAAATAAGAAGATTTACCGCGACGGCGCCAAGGCCATCAAGGTGTTTGCCGAAGGGTACAGCAAGGCGGACATTCTGAACGAAGCGCTGAACACGGCGCGCGTGGAAGAGACGGGTCTACCGATTCCGAAGCTCCTTGCTGTTGACACGGTGAACGGTCAGTGGGCGATTACGACGGAGTTCGTTGAAGGCGACACGCTGGCGGCGCTGATGGCGGCGCATCCGGAAAAGGAAGACGAGTACCTGAACCTGTTTGTGGACATTCAGATGAAGGTTCACGCCTGCACCTGCCCGATGCTCAACAGCCTGACCGAGAAGATGCAGCGCAAGATTTCCGCCACCGACCTCGACGCGACCACCCGCTACGAGCTGCACACCCGCTTGGCGAGTATGCACGTCCACAAGAAGGTCTGCCACGGCGACTTCAACCCGTCCAACATTATCTTGAAGCCCGACGGACAGTGGTACATCCTCGACTGGTCGCATGCCACGCAGGGCAACGCGTCCGCTGATGTTGCCCGCACCTACCTGCTCTTCGTCCTGGAAGGCAAGGAAGCGCTGGCGGAGAAGTACCTCTCCCTCTTCTGCAAGAAGAGCGACACCGCCAAGCAGTACGTCCAGCAGTGGATTCCGATCGTCGCCGCGAGCCAGTCCCTCAAGGGCAAGCCCGAAGAGCGCGACCTGCTCATCCGCTGGGCAAGCGTTTGCGAATACGAATAATCATCAAAGGGACTGGCTTCGGTCAGTCCCTTTTCTTGTGGGGAGATGGGAGCCTGCCATGTAACCATTTCCCCGCATTTGTTGAAATCTGCCACATTTGCAATTTGCCCTATGTAACCCACTTTTCATCCTCTTTTTTTCGTGGTATCATTATTATAAGAAGGGGGAATTTGCCCTTTTCAAACTTATCTGCCGCGATTGCTTGTCAACCGCCTCCACAATCAGCATGAATGAATTATACACGGCAAATATTGCTCTCAGCGTCTTCGCCATGGCGATTATGCTCTTCTCCCTGCGCGGCGACATCAGCCAATCCAAGATCCGAAACCTGCTCTGCGGCGGCCTGTACGCCACCATCGCCATTTGCGCGCTGTGTGAGTGGTCGGGCGTGCAGATGGATGGCACGCCGCCCGCGCTGATTCCGCTGCATATCGCCGTCAAGACCATCGAACTTTCGCTTGCGCCGCTAATCGGGCTGTTCGCGGGCTGCATTATCCATCCCTGCCCGCGGAAAGTGGTACACAGGCTGCTGTGCCTTGCGGGCTTCCACGCGCTGCTGGTGCTGCTCTCGGCGTTCACGGGGCTGATATTCTATGTCGATGCGCAGAATTTCTACCACCACGGGGCGCTCTACGCACTCTACATGCTCGCCTACGGGGGCAGCACGGTGTTCTTCCTCGTGCAGATTTGGTTCGCCTGCCGCGCCTATCAGTACACCGGCGGCACACAGCTGATGCTCGCGACGCTGTTCGTGCTGTTAGGGCTGATGGTGCAGCTGTTCCTGCCGATGGTCAAAATCGACTGGATTACCATCAGCTGCGGTGCGCTGATGATGTCGAAATTCTCCAGCGACATGGTACTGCAAACCGACGGGCTGACGCAGCTGGTCAACCGCTTGGGCTACGAGCATTATCTGGCGCGCCTGCACATTCCTGCCACCATCCTGATGTTCGACGTTGACCGCTTCAAGGACGTCAACGACTGCCATGGGCACTTGATGGGCGACGCCTGCCTGCGGACGATTGCCGGCTGCATCCGCCGCGCGTATGGGAATTACGGGACGTGCTTCCGCATCGGCGGCGACGAGTTCTGCGTGATACTGACGCGGCGGAACGCGCAATACAACACCATGACGGAGATTTTCCAGCACCTGATGGATGCGGCGCGGGCAGAGAATCCGGTTCTGCCGACGGTATCGGTAGGCTGTTCGCATTTTAATCCGTCGACGGATGATTTGGCGGATTCCTTGGCGCGGGCGGACGCGCGGATGTATCAGAATAAGGAAGCGCATAGATAAACACAGCCGCGACGAGTGAATATGCTCGTCGCGGCTGATTTTTATTCACCTGTATTCACCGCAGTGTTGGCAGTAGCGCGCTTCCTTCGGGTTTTCTAAGCCGCAATGCTTGCATGTCAACATTCGGAGTGCGTGCTTTTGTTGATATTACCGATTCACATACGCGTCGATTTCGTTCCGGCTGGAGATTTGCAGCTTCTCAAAGATGCTCTCCATGTACGACTTCACCGTGTTGACGGAAATGCCCATCAGCGCGGCGATTTCCTTGTTGCTGCGGCCCTTCGCGGCAAGCATGGCAATCGAAAACTCGTAGGGTGTGAGCGCGTCGGTCACTTGCAGCGTCGAAACGGGGTTGTGAATCTTCATCCACCCGCGGCTGAAGCGATATACCGACTGCACAATCTTGTTGTACGTTTCCGGCTCCTGCTTGCGCAGCGCGCGCTCCACCTGCCCCTGCAAAATGCCGTGATGCTCCACAAACGGGTGGATGTACCCCTCGCGGCTGGCGATGCTCCACGCGGCATCGAACTTCTGCTCCGCGCGTTCATCCTGCTTCAGGCTCATGCAAATCATGCACAGGACGATGTTGAGGTAGATGCTGTCAATGGGGTAGCGCGTGCCCGCCATCAGCAGGGCGGATTCGGCAATGCCCATCGCGTGTTCGTATTCGCGCCGGATGTAGAGCGCGTGGGCGATGGCGTACATGGCAAAATACTGCATTCCGGGCGGAAGAATACCGATAGCGGGGCGGATAGGGGTCAAGTCGAGCTTCTCGGAGTGGAAGAACACGCTGATGAGCGCGTCGGTAATGCTGCTGTACAGCCGCCACGAATCGTCGTTTGCGCGCTGCCCGTCTCGCTGAATCATTTCGAGATTCCGGCGGCACTTGGCGGCATCCCCCGTCTGCAGCATCGCCATCGTGTTGGTAATCAGCGCGGACAGGCGGATTTCGGGGCACTTGCTCGTCAGGTATTTCTCGCTGATTTCGCGGGCTTCCTCGTGCTCATCGCGGAAATAGTGGTGCAGGGCGCGGGCGATGTCGCGTTCCTCCTCGTCGTTCATGGTCAGCAGGAGATTTTGGAAGCCGTTGTCGCACGGGCGGGAAATCAGCGGCATATAGCACTTGGCCATCCGCGGGGGGATTTTTTCCTGCCCGCGCTGCCCGCTCTTGCGCAAATCCGCCGGATGCGGCGTATTCGCCGGAATCAGCCACCCGCCCGATTTCCGGATTGCCCCCTGAATCCGCCCGGTATTCAGGTAGTAATTCACCATGCGGATGGAAACGCCCCACAGCTCCGCTATTTCCTTTACGCTGAGGTAGTCCAATGCGCAGCCCCTCCTTGTCCTCCTTGTTTACGCTTACGGAATTGCCTCCCAAAGCATGGTCGCCGTTCGATTGCCATACGAGCCCTTGGGCAGCATGTAGGAGAGCGGCGTTCCTGATACGCCGTCGATTTGCCAGCCTACAAAGGTATAGCCCGGGAGGTAGTAGGACGGGTCTTCTTCCGGTGTCCCGAAATAAACTTGGTTGTTGATGGTGTATTGAACCCAATTATATGCTTTGCCGTGGCTCACGTAGGTAATGGTGTACGTCGCCACACGCCACTCCGCCTTGTAAAGGCGGTCGCCGGTTGAGCCTGCGGGGATAATCATCGGCGTTGAAGGGAACTGACCGCTGCCATCGAGAACCCAGCCGGAAAATTCGTAGCCCGGACGGTCGGGAGGGATGGGCAGGGTGACGGAATCCTCCACGGTGTAGCGTATCGAAGCTATGACTGCGCCGCCGTTCGTGACCAGTGTGATGGTGTATCTGATCACCTTCCAGTTTGCGGTATACGCCTTGTTCCCCGTCGAACCCTTCGGAATTTTGACGCTTGTCTGCGGCGTCGTGATGCGCTCGCCCGTCCAGCCGACAAACTCGTAGCCGTTGCGGGTCGGGGTTGGCAGCTCGAACTCCTCATCCGTTATGGTGTAAACCACCTTTTCTTGACCGCTGCCGCCGTCCAAATCCATGGTGATGGTGTACTCCGCCAAACGCCACTCCGCCTTGTAATGGAGGTCGCCGGTTGTGCCAGGGTAAATAATGAGCGGCGTGAAAGGGAGCATACCGCTGCCATCGAGGGTCCAGCCGGCAAATTCGTAGCCCGGACGGAGAATGTAAGGCAGGGTGAAGAGATCCTCCACGGTGTATTTTATCGGAGACACGACTGGGCCGCCGTTCGTGTCCAGTGTGATGGTGTATTCAATCACCTGCCAGTTTGCGGTATACGCCTTATTTCCCGTCGAACCCTTCGGAATTATGACGCTTGTCTGCGGCGTCGTGATGCCCTCGCCCGTCCAGCCGACAAACTCGTAGCCGTTGCGGGTCGGGGTCGGCAGCTCGAAATCCTCATCCGTCATGGTGTAAACCACCTTTTCTTGACCGCTGCCGCCGTTCAAATCCATGGTGATGTTGTATTCTGTCAGTTCCCAGTTCTCGATATACGTCTTGTCGCCCGTCGAACCCTTCGGGATGGTCACGTTCGGCTGCGGCGTCGTGATGCCCTCGCCTGTCCAGCCAAGGAACGTGTAGCCCGTGCGGGTCGGGGTCGGCAGCGTTACGGTTTGCTCCACCGTGTAGAAATACACTTGCGACGAGCCCGCATTGCCCCCTTCCAGCAGCGTAATGATGGTGTATTCAATCACCTGCCAGTTCGCGGTGTAAGTGCGGTCGCCCGTGCTTCCCTGCGGGATTTCAATGGTTTTCTGCGGTTCGGTGATGCCCTCGCCCGTCCAGCCGAGGAAGATGTAGCCCGTGCGAACCGGGATCGGCAGCTGGAACGCTTCCGATTCCACCGTGTACTGGATGGGACGGATCGGATCGCCGTCTGCCATGTCCATCGTGACGGTATAAAGCTTGTCCGCCGTCAGCGTCAAGGTCAGCGGCGCGTAGGGCATGAGGAAGGAAACCGCGTCGTTCCCCTCGCTGATACTCAGGGAAACAGCCGGGTCGCTCAGGAAAACGTGGATGCCGCGATAGCCCGCTGCGGGCGCGATTTGCACCGTCACCTGCTCACCCACGCGGCACAGCAGGTCGTTGCCCTCCGCCGGCATGTCGCTGCCCCAGAGGACGTTCTGCGCGTCGATGGTCACGCGCTGCGTGTCCGCCGTCCACGTCAGCGTAACGATGCGCCTTTCTTCGCGGCCTGTTACGGGCAGGAATGTGTCCGTCTCCTCGCCGCGCAGTCCCGTCAGGTGAATGAGGGCACGCTCGTCCGCGCCGAAGTCGCTGCGCTTGAGCTGCGTCACCCACTCGCCGCGCTCCTTATCGAAGGTGAAGCTCGCCACGGCGCCGCTGCGCAGGGTCAGGCTCGGCGTGAAGTAATCCGGGCGCGCGCCGCTGATGCGAACGCGGTAGGTGATGCGCCCGTCCTGCTCGCCATAGCGGTAGACGTACACCGGGAATTCCGCTACCAGTGTGCTGTCATCCGTCAGCGGGAACACAACATCGCCCTCGCGGGAGAGATAGACATAATTTTCCGCCACAGCAAAGCAGGATTCGCCGCCATTCAGGCGGTAGACCTTGCTCCACGGGTCTGCGCTGCGCATTTCCGGCAGCAGCACATACTGTTCCTGCAAATCCGGATACTTCTCTGCAAACGCCGCCTCGATGCTGTCCATCATGTTGACCGCGCCCATCGGGCAGCTGTCGCCCGTGTACTGCACCGTCGCTTCGGTCAGCAGCGCGCCGTCCCAATCCGCCGTTTCCAGCTGCATGTCCTTGGCGCTCTGGTCAACAAGGCGGAAGCGCACGGTCAGGCTGATTTTCTTCTCCACCTTCAGCTCGCTGCCCATATGCAGCTGCTGCCCCGGCACAAGCGCGTTCTTGCCTGGATTCAGCACAATATCGCCCGTCGGCAGCGGGTCATCTGTCAGGTTCACGAGGTTCGTCGCAATCCCGATATCGAGATTCATCGGCTTGTCCACCACGATGGTGGAGCGGACATTGCCCTCGCCGTTCAGCGACACATTCCCCGACGCGCCCAGAATCAGCTCCTGAACATCTGCCGCCGCGCCGATGTTCAGCCGCACGTCCTCGTCCGACAGCACATACAGGCGGTCGATTTTGCCGGACGGCAGATTGGCGTTCAGCCCGCCGAGAATCAGCAGATTGCCGTTCATTTCCGGCGCATTGAACTCCGTGTCGCCCAGATGGTCAAAAATCGCGTCGCCGATGAAGGCTTCCGGCGGCTGCGTGTCCTTATTCAACACGGTGATGCCAAGCTGCTTGATGTTCTGCTGAAACGCCGGGTCATCCCAATCCGTATTGTCCCACATGCCAGCGCCGATTTCTTTCGCCTGCCGCTCCAGCGCCGAGTCCTTGCCCTGTGGTGTCTGGTTCTTGTTGATGGTGTTCAGTGTGTTCAGCGCACTCATGTTGTTTTCCACAATCATGGCCGCCGATGCTGTACCCGCCCAAATGATGCTGCATAAGAGCAGGAAAATGGTGCTCCATCGTGCGATTCGCTTCATGCTTCTTCCTCCTTGCTGATAGCTTCCGCGGGCTTTTTCCCATAGAAAACGCCCCTTCTGGTTTCAGTATACCATCGGCAAGCGCTGTTCGCCACCGCCATTCAATGGATTAATTGGACGTTTCCCTGCCCTTTTCCTGCTGAAAATTCCTGCATTCACGCAGATTTCCCGTCAATTCGCGCATGTTTTCCGCCGAATGCACCTTTCCAAGGCAGGAAATATCGGTTGCCAAGGATGGCAAAGTGTATCTTTCCAACATGCGAAAAAAGGCGAACCGGTTTTGAAGCCGATTCGCCCGTGGATTTGTCCAAACTTGGATGGAATTACTTGGCGATGGTGCAGTGCATGAAGTACTTGTAGCCCAGCGGGTTGGAGAAGAAGCCCTGCACGGAGTCGTCGAGCATGTAGATGTCGGTGTAGTAGTACAGCGGCACGATGCAGCCGGTATCCATCAGCATATCTTCCGCGATGTGCATCATGGCATAACGGTTCGCGCTGTCGGTGCAGCTCTTGATAGCAGAAATCAGCACGTCATAGGTTTCCGCCCAAGTGCCGTTCTCCACCTTCACGTCGTAGCCGTAGGGGGTCAGGTCGAGGTTGTAGATCTTCAGATCCGCATTCGCGCCCTTGCCGAACTGCACGTCGTTGTTGCCGGAGCCGGTCACCCACATGTCGAGGAAGCAGATCGGGTCGTTGTAGTCGGCAATCCAGCCATTGCGGGCAATGGAGTAGTCGCCGGACTTACGGGTGTTCAGGAAGGTGTTCCATTCCTGGTTGGTCAGGTTCATGGTGATGCCGACCGCAGAAACCGCGCTCTGGAGGTATTCGCCAATCGCCTTGTGGGCTTCGGAGGTGTTGTAGAGGTAGGTCAGGGACGGGAAGTTGGTGAAGACGCCGTTCTCCTCGTCGTAGGTGTAGTACTTCTTCAGGGTCTCAACCGCCTTGTCGAAGTTCGCCATGTAGACGTCTTCGTCGTCGGTCACGTCGTAGTAGCCGGTGATGCCTTCCACATGGCCCGCGTTCTTGTAGAACTCAGAGCCGTCCGCATCGGTCATGCCCATAGGAACGAAGCTGGACGCAGGCACCTGACCCGCCTGACCGATTTCTTCAACGATGTAGTTGCGGTCGAACAGCAGACCAATCGCCTGACGGATTTCTGCGCGCGCCGCTTCCGCTTCTTCGGGGGTCATGTTCGCGAGCACGTCAGCGGGCAGGATTTCTTCGTTGATGTTCCAGCAGACATAGTAGGTACCAATCTGACCGGCAATAACGAATTCCGTCGGATACTGTTCCTTCAGGGAAGCGATTTCAGAGGTGGGAACGTCGTCGATCAGCTGCCAGTCGCCCTTCTGGAAGTTCGCCAGCATGTTGTTCGCGTCGTCGGAGAGGTAGAAGTCCAGCTCGTCCATCGTGATCTTGTCCACCGCATGATAGTAGGGGTTCTTGGTCAGGGTGATCTTGCTGTTGTGTTCCCACGCGGTCATGGTGTACGGGCCATTGCCGATGTAGGTGGAAGGATCGGTCGCCCACGCTTCGTTGGCGACGACGTCCTCACGGACGGGCATGTACGCCGGGAAGGCGAGCAGCTCGTTCCAGTAGGCAACGGGGTTGTTCAGGGTAACGGTCAGGGTCTTGTTGTCCACGGCGGTCACAGCGAGGTTTTCCGCCTTGGGGTCGGAGCCGTCCGTAGTGTAGCCCTTGATGACTTCAAACATGTAGCCATAGTCCGCGCCCAGCTCGGAGGAAGCAGCGCGCTTCCACGCGAACTCGAAGTCCTTCGCGGTCAGATCCTTGCCGTCAGACCACTTCAGGCCATCAACGAGCGTGTAGGTGTACGTCACCGTGCCGTCGTCATTGACCACCGGATCCGGCAGTTCCACCGCGCAGTCCGGCAGGATTTCCAGCTTGCCGTCGTCGGTCTGCGCCCAAGTGGACAGGCCTGCGAACAGGTGAGCGACCATCGTCGCGCCGTCCACAGCGGAGTTCAGCGCCGGGTCAAGCGTATCAGGCTCGGACGCGATGCAGACAGCCATGTACGTCTTGCCGTCTTCGGCGACAGCGCACAGGGTGCAGGTCACCATCATTGCGATGGCGAGCAGGAGAGCAGTCAGCTTCTTCATGAAAAAACCTCCCTTAATATTCTGTGACAGCCTTGCTTTTCGTAGACTGTCTGTATCAAAAATGCGTGTTGACGCATCCTTGAAGCAATTTTTTTGCGCGGATAAACACGCGGGCACACTATGCCAGTGTCACCAACTCAATCGCGAAAAGGGTGTCGAGAGGGTC
>ULUB01019728.1_pt1 | contig 15377 bp, 8 predicted proteins | sample 1958111 | NCBI WGS metagenome assembly ULUB01 (sample SAMEA4835749, study PRJEB28245) | human gut metagenome | biome: gut microbiome; material: fecal sample | place: Denmark | collected 2008
ACGCAAATGCAATGCCGCCACTTCTCCATGAAGAGTAGCAGGCGTATACATTCCCATAAAATCGCTCCAACGTCCCTCGCGTTCTTCCGATTGTGCCACACATGTATCCCCGTCCAAAACAATATAACCGACAGCATCATGAAAAAAGCGCAAATCTTTTTGCCGGAACGCTTCTGCTCCTGTAATTGCACTCCATTTCTTCTTATTCCAAACATAAAGTTCTCCACTCTTTGAACGCTGATCTATGGAAGTTGTTACACACAAAGTTGTATCTGAATGAATATCGGCCCCCAAACAGAAAACAAATTTATCGGCAAATAACCATACTTTATGCGCTTCCAGTCCGTCACGATTCAACTCCATGGCTGTCATTCCAATTTTTCCATTACTCAAGCCACCCACTAAATCACTGTTATTCCCGGACCTTGTCACATTGACATTAGGCATCGGTGCAATATCCTCATACGAAGTGACACCCGGTATCTTCCGCCAGTCCCAAAAAGGAAATACTTCCAGATATTCATCTCCCCGAACATAATAATAAGTTGCTCCGTCTCCCAAGTAATATCCTTTCAGATTATCCTCATTTACCAACTCCGTACCAATCACCCTGCGAGAAGCCATTTTAACCGAAGACATCCAATCTTTGCTACGATGAACCGTGTAATCGGAATCATCAAAATGTTTATGACCTATCAACGTATTACCATGCGCAGGAAAACCTGCCAATCCCATATCTTCAGCAGCAAATGCCAAACTATATGCCTTATGTATCTGAGCATTATGAAAGAATTGCCGTCCCAACGAGCTGACATCCATATATCTGTTCCATATCACCCATCTATAACCTTTGTCAATCAACGAAACCAATATTTCCCTCTGCTGTCCGGTGAACTCGTAATCGGTATCTTTGAACAGCTGAAAGAAGAAACTCATTCCCGTGACAAAAGACAATCCGTAATTTCCGAATTGTTGCTGCGGACCATGCTGATGAAAGCTCCAATCATCTTTAATCCCTTCCTTTCTACCCAATACAATTTCCGAGGCAATAGCATCTCGCGCAGCCTTCACTAAATCTGCATCATTTTGCAAAAGAGCCCGAATCAAGACATTTCCGGCCAACCATACCTTATTTTGTCCCGTCATCCCGAACTTAGCATTCTCCATTACCGCTACAGCAGCCCGGTGCTCCCGGTCTGTCAACTGTTCTTCCAATAAAATAAAAGCAGCTCCCAGTGTTTTAGGAATACCAATCTGATTATACCACCAGTTCAGACAACGAGGCTTGGTATCAAACCAATATTTCAAAGCTAAATGAATTGCCTCTTTTACCTTTTCCGAATGATAATACTCTGTAGTTTTTGAATAATACAGTTTCGACAGTTCCAATATTCGTTCCGCATGGAGTTTAGGTTCCCAGCCTGAACGCTTAGTATCTGCATAATTAATGTCAGTCCACGAACCGTCTGCCGACATCAATGACAGATAACCATCTATTTTTTTCAAATCAAAAGGATAAAGTTGGTGCAACTCCACTACCGCCTGATCAGACATCTCCTTTTCCGGTTTTATCTTTATCAAATCCGAAAGCAATGAATCCTGCTCTATGGATGACGGTATTAACATCTGCCTGTAGTTCTCTTTTATTTGTTTTAATTCTCTGACTCCGGCAGCTTTCCCCATCAAGACATGGAATATCAAACTACAGATTAAGGTCAACTTCAAAATATTGCTCATTGTTTTATTGCTATTATGCGTTTAACGAACAAAATTAATGTATTTTTTCGATTCAACGATAAATTAAAATCTAAAATAAAGCCAATCCACGGTTGATGAAAGATATATGGAAATTGAGTGCTATTATAAAAGGCTGTAGTGTACCTTTCGAAAAGACTTTGAAGTTTTCTGAAAACTCTTCCAACTTTTTCAAAAAGGTCTTGAAGTTTTTTACAAAGACTATGGTCTTTTTGGGAAAGCTCTTGGTCTTTTTAAAAAATGTCCTTGTCTTTTTGGAGGTACATGCGAACGTACATGTAAAACATGCTCCCTGACGGGGTAGATTTTGTGTGAAATGAACATTATCGGTCTCCTTTCACACCGAAACATTGATAAACAAAAGGATTCAATACATGCAATGCGTGAAAGCAACTTTTATCAACTTCCTTTTGAAGCCGAAACAACTTTTCGGATTGCCCCAAGTTTTCAAACTGAACCGCCCCCCAGAGCCCTTTTCAAACTGAGCCCCTACTACAATAAAAAAGAGGAAATTCTTATCGAACTTCCTCTTCTATCGGGGTGGCAGATGGGACTCGAACCCACGACATTCAGAACCACAATCTGACGCTCTAACCAACTGAACTACAGCCACCGTATTGGCTTTCCTTTCAAAAGCGATGCAAAGGTAAGGCTTTTTTTTATATCTGCAAACTTTTTGCCGAAAAATTATTCAAAAAAATATTCTTTTATTCCTCTATTGTATGTATCAAACAATATTCTAGCTCTCATAAGAAAACGTTTCATCGCACTAACCTCCTCATTTTTAATCGGTTTATCAAGAAAAGAAGCCGGATAAAGCTCAAATCCTTTTTTTCCACTTAAATTGGGACGTGAAGTCCAAACTAGAGAATATTCACAGTTAATCAAACGAGTTATTCTAAAAATACGCTGCAATTCCAATTTCACCATAGCTCCCCCATCCGTATCTTCTTTCGACATGTTTGATATAAAATTACCCAATGAATACACAACGACATGTTTGGCAGGAGTATGCTTATCTTGTATGACCTCCATGGGTTGAAGTACATGGGGATGAGAACCTATCACATGATCTACCCCCTGAGTTATCATCCAATCTGCCAAGTCCCGTTCCGAACGCTCAGGCAACGAACGATATTCTATCCCCCAATGCATACACGCTATAATGACATCGGGCATCATGCGGCGCGCCTTAAGAATATCTTTCTTAATTTGTTCCCGGTCAATGTAGTTCACCACATTGGGCGGAGTGACTTCAATGCCGTTTGTTCCATAAGTATAATTGAGCAGAACAATACGAAAATGATTCTTTTCTATCAACAAGGGATAACCCTCATCCCGTTTGCCCTTATTTACATAAGTGCCCGCATGTGGAATATGCAAGGAGTCCAGCATCAGGATGGTGCGTTCCAATCCTTTTTTCCTTCGGTCAAGACAATGATTATTCGCTGTAAGCAACACATCAAAACCGGCCTCTTTAACAGCATACAAATATTCATCGGGAGCACTAAACGCCGGATAACCGCTATAGGGCTTGCCACCCAATGTCACTTCCAGATTGGCAACAGCCAAGTCTGCCGCACTTATCTCATCTTTTACATGCTTGAAACAAGACGAATAATCATAGGATGTCCCTACACGGGCAGCCTCTATTTGTGCCTGATGCTGCATCAGGTCTCCCACAAACAACAAGGTTATTTTCTCTTGCGCAGTAAGCGAAAGACTAAAGCACAAGCTGAACAGTATAAAGAGCTGCCGCATATTAAAGGTATGATTTACAACGTTAATAATCGGCAAGATAAAGAGAATATTCGGAAAAGCCAAAGATACCGGTGAAAAACGATATTACAGGCTTACTATTTCCTGCAAGATGCCGACCGCTGTTTCTACTGTTTCCACATTCTTTATCACCATACTGCGTTTACCATTCTGCTCACGAAGATTGCAATAACGGGGATTCTTTCCCATGTAATCAATCACTTTTCCAAAGGCTGCACTCTGATAGTAAGGACTGTCAGGATTACTCACAAAGAACAGCGTCATTCGTCCGGCTTTCAAGAAAACTTTCTCTGCACCCAAGCGTTTTGCCATCCGGCGCAAGGGAACAATGCGAAGCAGTTCCTGACCTTCGCGCGGAACTTTCCCGAAACGGTCTTCCAAACGGGATTTGAATGCCAACACATCTTTATCCAGCTCCAAGCCATCCAACTCACGATAAAGCAACATACGTTCGCTGCTGCTGGGAATGTATTCATTGGGAAACAATAATTCCAAATCACTTTCCACCTGACACTCATCCACAAAGTTTTCACCACTTATTTTTTCCTCACCTGCCGCTTGCAGCTCTTCAGCATAAAGGTCTGCAAATTCATCCTCTTTCAGCTCTTTCACAGCCTCAGCCAAAATCTTCTGATAAGTTTCGTATCCCAAATCGGCAATGAAACCACTCTGTTCGGCACCCAACATATTACCTGCTCCACGGATATCAAGATCCTGCATGGCAATGTGGATTCCACTACCCAAATCACTAAAGTTCTCTATGGCCTGCAGACGACGCTTAGCTTCGGGAGTCAACGAAGTGAGTGGAGGAGCCAATAAATAGCAAAATGCTTTCTTATTGCTACGTCCCACACGTCCACGCATCTGATGCAAATCGCTCAATCCGAAATTCTGCGCCTGATTGATGATAATGGTATTGGCATTGGGGATATCAATTCCACTTTCGATAATGGTAGTCGCCAGCAGTACATCATAATCATAGTTCACAAAGTCGAAAATAATCTTCTCAAGTTTTTCCGGCTCCATCTGTCCATGACCGATGCAAACACGGCAGTCCGGGATGTTTCGTTTAATCATTGCTTCCAGCTCCACCAGGTTCTGTATCCTATTGTTTACAAAAAATACCTGACCGTTACGACTCATTTCGAAGTTGATAGCCTCAGTGATAATTTCTTCATTGAATGTATGCACCTCGGTCTGGATGGGGTAGCGGTTGGGGGGAGGAGTCTGTATCACAGAAAGGTCGCGCGCACCCATCAGTGAAAACTGCAAAGTACGCGGAATAGGGGTAGCCGTCATGGTCAGAGTATCAACATTGACTTTTATCTGGCGAAGTTTCTCTTTTACGCTGACTCCGAACTTCTGCTCCTCATCTATAATCAGTAGCCCCAAATCCTTGAACTTAATGCTTTTGCCAATAATTTTATGCGTACCAATCAGAATATTAATCTTGCCTTCTCCCAATTCTTTCACGATGCGGGAACTGTCTTTGGCACTACGAGCCCGACTCAGATAATCCACTTTACACGGAAAATCCTTCAATCGTTCACGGAAAGTCTGAAAGTGCTGATAAGCCAATACGGTAGTCGGTACAAGTACCGCCACTTGTTTGTTGTCCGTCACAGCCTTAAAAGCAGCACGCACTGCTATTTCCGTTTTTCCAAAACCAACATCCCCGCACACCAGACGGTCCATCGGACGTTCGCTTTCCATATCAGCCTTTACATCCTGAGTTGTCTTCAGCTGGTCAGGAGTATCCTCATAAATAAAGCTGGCCTCCAGCTCATGCTGCAAAAAGCTGTCGGGAGTATAGCTGAAGCCCTTCTCCTGCTTTCGCTGAGAGTATAACTTAATCAAATCACGGGCAATATCTTTAATCTTGGTCTTGGTGCGTTCCTTCATTTTCTCCCAAGCACCGGTACCCAGTTTATTGAGGCGCGGAGTTTCTCCTTCCTTCCCTTTATACTTGGAAATCTTGTGCAAGGAATGAATAGACACAAAGACGACATCCTCATTTTGATAAACCAACTTGATAACCTCTTGCGTGGTATCGCCGTTGGGGATACGCACCAGCCCGGCAAACTTCCCTACTCCATGGTCAATGTGCACAACATAATCTCCCGGTTCAAATTGGCTCAACTCTTTTAATGTCAGTGCCACTTTGCCGCTACGGGCCTTGTCACTCCGAAGGTTATATTTATGAAAGCGGTCGAATATCTGATGGTCGGTAAAAAAACAGCTCCGAAGAGTATTATCGCTAAATCCTTCGTGCAATGTCTTATTGACCGGAGTGAATGCTATTTTATCTCCCCGCTCCTCAAAAATATCTTTCAACCGCTTAGCCTGTTTTTCACTGTCCGTACATATATATAATGTATAGCCCTGTTCCAGATAATCGGTAAACGTACTGCTTACCAAATCAAAGTTCTTGTGAAAAATCGGTTGCGCACTTGTATCAAAGGGCAAGGTGGCCTGCGGAGTACCCGTAGGCTTATTCCCAAATTCTATTCTTTTGAACTCTAACGCACGAACTGCAAACTCTGAACCATCAATCAACTTTGTCTCCAAACTCATCAATCCTGTCTTCTCCCCTTCATAAGCAGCCAAAGCCTGTGGAGAGAGCGCCTCATCTCTGACGGATTGGATTCTTTCGCGTACCCACAGGAAATCTTTCATTGCCAATACGGTATCCTTTGGTATAAACTCAAAAAAAGAAACACCGTTCCTGTCCGTCGCCTTTGTCAGTTCCGGCACAATGGCTATGCTTTGCTTCTTTTCCTTCGAGAGCTGATTCTCCACTTCAAAAGTGCGGATACTGTCCACCTCGTCACCAAAGAAATCGATGCGATAAGGATATTCAGAAGCAAAAGAAAAAACATCGATAATGCTTCCTCTTACTGCATATTGCCCCGGCTCATACACATAATCCACATGCTCAAACCCATAGCCGGTAAGCACTTCTGCAATAAACTCAGTATCCACATGTTCACCTACACTCAGCTTCAATGTTTTATCAGTCAGTTCTTCTTGTGAAACAACCTTTTCGGCAAGAGCATCGGGATAGGTTACAACACACAAAGTATCACCTTTCTGCAAACGGCTCAATACTTCCGTGCGAAGAATCTCATTTGCCGCATCCTTTTGCCCGTATTTGATGGCACGACGATATGAAGAAGGAAAGAATAAAATATTCTCTTCTCCATTTACTTGCGTCAAGTCATGATAAAAATAACCTGCCTCTTCCTGATCTCCCAATATAAAAACAAACGTCTGTTTATTTTCTCTGATAAAGGAGGAAATAAATAAAGGTGTCGCTGAAGCATGTAAGCCTCCCAGGAAAATAGTCCTCACCGAGGAATCTTCCAATAACGCAGCCAATCCCGCAGTATTCGGGTGTCCGGCATATATACGTTGTAATTCCGAAATGTCCATATCTTCGTTTAAGATGGGAACAAAATTAGAGAATTTTCTTATTACTTCCTCTAATTATAGCCAACTATTTAAGATTTTACTTACTTTTGTGACTCAATGTTTAAATCATGGAAACAAAAGTAATAAGCACAATTAAAGGACACGCACGTGTAGATGTAGCCGATGTGCTACGCGGATTGGCAGTAATGGGAATCATCATTCTGCACTCCATTGAGCATTTTAATTTCTATTCATTTCCAGATACAACCACGCAGAGTGACTGGCTCAACTTTACGGACAAAGCAATCTGGAATGGATTATTCTTCATGTTCGGCGGAAAGGCATATGCTGTATTTGCCCTTCTCTTCGGCTTTAGTTTTTTTATTCAGAACGATAATCAGCGCATGCGCGGCAACGATTTCCGATTACGTTTCTGCTGGCGGCTCATCCTGTTATTCTTAATAGGCAATATCAATGCCAGCTTCTTCACCGCGGAAGTGCTGGTACTTTATTCACTGGTAGGTTTTATCCTGCCCCTCACCTGCCGTCTGAAAGACAAATGGGTATTCCTTCTCGCTTGCGTGCTATTGATACAGCCTTTGCCACTTTACTATGTAATACGTGCCTGCCTGGACCCGTCTTTCATTACTCCGGCCATTCCCACCCGCAGCTTTTGGGATGCCACCTTTGCCGTACAAAGTCATGGTTCGTTTTTGGAAACAGTCCGGGTGAATTTATGGGAAGGACAAATAGCCAGTCTTGCCTGGGCATGGGATCACGGACGTGTATTCCAAACGGCAGCTTTGTTTTTGTTGGGTATGTTAATCGGACGACGCGGACTATTCCAAAAAGAGAACTTGAAGGTATGGAATAAAATACTTGCCGGTGCACTTATCGCATTCTTTCCTTTATACGGATTAGGCAATATGTTGCCGGCATTCATTGTCAATAAATCAATATTGACCCCTTTATCACTTATCATCACCTCGCTTTCTAACTTCTCATTCATGTTGGTATTGGTTTCGGGAGTTATCTTTGCATTCTATAATACAAATATGCATTATCTTTTAATGAAAATCACTCCATACGGAAAGATGAGTCTTACCAACTATATTACTCAAAGCATAGTAGGTTCTATGTTATACTATAACTGGGGATTTGCTCTTCACAACCAATGTGGCATCACTGTCAGTTGCCTGGCGGGTATCGCATTCTTCATCTTGCAGTTTACATTCTGCCGCTGGTGGATGAGCCATCATTCACACGGACCGATGGAATACATATGGAAACGTGCCACTTGGCTGAAATGAGAACTTAAAAGGGCTTCCGGTTGTTTTACACATAAATAGAAATATAACTTATGGCTAATATGCATAATGAAATAGAATACGTTTTCAATTTACTCGAAAATCATCGTTTGAAAGAAGCATTGGTACAAATCCATGCCATGGCCAGCCAATGTTCCAGCTGGCAGCTGCGTACTGACGTAGAAACACTGCAAACGACATACGATCTGATGTTGCAATACAACGCAAAGGGCATAAAAGATCCAAAACAAAAGGATATGTATAATAAAATATTCCGATCGGCTTACGAAATGGCAGAACGGACACATATCATGAAAAACAGTACATCTTCTTTTGCTTTATATTATGATTTGATACGCACTTATGAGCACGCTAAACCGCATACTCTTTCCGAACTGCAAATGCAATTGGAAGCCTATACGGAAGATGCTGCGACAGCTCCTCTGATTTACAGTGATGCCAATCGCTGTAAATCAGAATTGGCAGGAATACGCGAACGTCATGAAAAAGCACTCAACGAGTTATTCGAAAGAACCTGGGTTTCTTTATATTGGACGGAAGCCGAAGCACAGGAAGCCCAGACACTGCTCAAATCACTTCTGGTACCGGTCAATGATCTTTGCGTCTTCATCAGTGCCGTCACGATGAGCCAATCCAGGATTTTTGATATACGAAAATATATGCTGCTCCTCGAAGCGTATAATCACCCTGATCCTATGGTGAACCAACGTGCTATCGTAGGTATAGTGATAACTGCACTTTTTCATGAACATCGTATCATGATGTATCCCGAAGCACGTGCAAAGCTCTCACTGCTCAATGAAGATGCTGATTTTATTAAGAACCTGCATACCATACAGATTCAATTGCAGCTTTCACGCGAGACACAGAAAATAGACAGGAAGATGCGGGAAGAAATCATTCCCGAAATGATGAGAAATCCGCGAATTGGGAACTCCAACAAAATCGGGTTCGATGAAACAGAAGACTCCGATGATCTTAACCCGGAATGGGAAAGCTGGATTGACAAATCGGGCATTACTGACAAATTACGTGAAATGGGCGAATTGCAAATGGAGGGAGCTGATGTTTATATGAGCACATTCTCTCAACTAAAGCAGTTCCCCTTTTTCCGCCAAATGTCACATTGGTTCTATCCTTTCGACCGCCAATTTCCCGATATTGTTACCATATTTGGAGATAATGAAGAAAAGAGAATGTCCTTATTGGACATTATACTCAATAGCGATTCCTTCTGCAATTCAGATAAATATTCTTTCTGTTTCAGCTTGATACAAATGCCTGAATCGCAAAGAGAGCTGATGATACATCAGATGAACGAGCAAAGCTCTGTATCGCAAGAACAGCTGGAACAGATAACAAAGATGACGAAGTCCACCTTGAAAAAAGAGAATATCAGTCGCCAGTATATTCATGATTTATACCGCTTCTTCAAATTATGGTCTCGCCGTTCCGAAGAAAAAGACATCTTCGAAAGCCGCTTTGAACTGTGGAAATATAACAGCCTTAAAAAAGCAATAACCCAACCTGAAGAACTGAAAAAGTTGGCAGATTATTTCTTCCAAAAAGATTATATGGAGGAAGCATTCCAGCTATACAGCATCCTGCTTGAAGAGAATAAAACCAACTCCGAGTTATGGCAGAAAGCCGGTTATTCCCTCCAGAAATTGGGAAATTACGATAAAGCGTTGAGTTATTATAAACAAGCTGATATCATTGCCCCGGATGCCTTATGGACTAACCGTCATCTGGCCTTGTGTTACCATAAGCTGGGCATGCCTGAACAGGCATTGCAATACTTCAAAAAAGTAGAAATTGTTCAGCCCGACAATTTAAACCTGTCCTTACAGATTGGTCAATGTCTGGTAGCCTTGAAAAGATACGAAGAGGCTTTGGGGTACTTCTTTAAAGTGGAATACCTGGAAAAAAATCCCAATAATGCACGCCGTGCTATCGGCTGGTGTTCATTTGTTATCGGCAAATATGAAGAAGCACGTAAATATTATGATCTACTGCTTCAGGCTACCAAGCCCAAAATGCAAGACTGGATGAATGCAGGACATTTATACTATACATTAGGAAATATCGAAACGGCTATCAACTATTATCAAAAAGCACAGAATATGTGCGAAGACCGTAACATGTTCCTTACCTTCTATTTGGAAGACAAAAAATACCTTATTGAAAAAGGATTTTCGGAAGAAGATATCTATATTCTATTGGATGAACTACTTTAATGACTTATAAGACAATTCGATACGAGAGAGAAGTTTTGTATAATTATACAGGACTTCTATCTTTATCGGAGATTCATCATCCAATCTATAGTTAGCATGCACGTTATAAGTCTCAGCACCATGATTTACACAACGTCCGATATCATTGGGCAAAACTGTATCTACCCTGAAATCTCCCAAGTTTAGTAAAAAATAGAAAAAGCCATCCAAGCCATCACTATCCATTACATAAGCCTGTATATTCAAATTTGCCCGATAATTAATATGATTATCATAATTATAATAACTATGACACACATAAGTACTGTCATTTAATTCATGATGGGAGGTAATGGATTCCATCAGTTTTCCATCATCACCAAATATATATTTCGTACAGACGCGTTTTAAGAAATCATTTCCTTCCACTCCAAAATAGTCCGACTTGATACACAATGTATCAGCTCCGTATTCATAAGTCGAAGTCTTAAAAACATCCCACGTTTCCGAACCTCTTTTCAACAAACAACGTGTACGACTTTCTATCGCCTTGCCTTTAGCCATTTTAAAAGTTACCGAGCAAAGCTTATTTCCCGAATGAAGGCAATCCATTTTTCCTATGGTTACCTTATCGCCCGCATACACTATCGGAGTATCACCATAACGTATTATTCTGCCGTCACCATCATACTCTATATCCAATATAACCTCTTCTTCTTCTGTCAGGTCAGTTACTTTTGCTATAAGTGTTTCGTCTTTATTTTCTTTACAACTCAAGTTTGCAAACAGTAAGAAGCTCACTACAATATATTTTACAATCGCTTCAATTTTCATACTTCAATCATCCTATCTGTGCAAATAAAACAAAAAATATTAGAACTATGCACAATTTGGATGATTTTAACTCAACTTCTTTTTATCCCTTCTGTTGTAGATTGCAATTATAAAAGAAATAAGAATATATGGAATGGGTAATACATCTATTAAGACAACATTCAGAACTGGCTATTTTTCTCACTATTGCCGCAGGATTCTGGATTGGTAAAATCAAAGTAGGACAATTCAGTCTGGGAATCGTCACCAGCGTACTTTTGGTCGGAGTACTGGTAGGTCAACTCGACATCACCATTGAAGAGCCGGTCAAATCGGTTTTCTTTCTACTATTTTTATTTGCCATCGGTTACAAAGTGGGACCGCAATTCTTTCGTGGATTAAAAAAAGACGGCTTGCCACAAGTGGGATTTGCCGTCTTAATGTGCGTTGGCTGTTTGATTATAACCTGGATTTTAGCACTTATAATGGGATATAATGCAGGCGAAGCAGCCGGATTACTGGCAGGTGCACAAACCATTTCTGCTGTTATCGGAGTAGCAGACGACACCATCAATGGCTTAAGCATCAGCACAGAGCAGAAAAACAATATGATAAATATTATTCCCGTAGCTTATGCTGTTACCTATATCTATGGAACTGCAGGGTCAGCATGGGTGCTCTCTTCTTTGGGTCCGAAAATGTTGGGCGGACTAGAAAAAGTAAAAGCTGCCTGTAAAGAACTGGAAGCAAAAATGGGAACGAGTGAGGCTGATGAGCCCGGCTTCGAACATGCTCGCCGACCGGTCGTATTCCGTGCTTATACCATAGAAAACAATTGGTTTGGAAACGGTAAAACGGTAGAGCAACTCGAATCTTACTTTATTTCGCAAGGGAAAAGGCTGTTTGTTGAAAGAATGAGACATAATCATACCATTATTAACGAAATTCTTCCGGGACAATTATTACAAAAAGGTGACGAAGTAGTATTAAGTGGACGTCGTGAATTTGCCATAGGAGAAGAAGATTGGATTGGCGAAGAAGTGATAGATCCCCAGTTGCTTGATTTCCCTGTAGAGGTATTGCCGGTCATGATACATAAGAAACCATATGCCAACCAAAAACTTGAATTCATTCGTAAGCAACCTTTCATGCATGGAGTGAGTGTAAGACGCATCAAACGTGCGGGTATTGATATTCCCGTGTTTGCCCAAACCATGGTCGATTCAGGTGATACATTAGAATTGGTAGGACTGAAGAAAGAAGTAGAAACAGCTGCTAAGCAATTAGGATATATCGACCGGCCTACCAATGCTACCGATATGGTATTTGTCGGCATCGGCATCTTAATAGGAGGAGTTATCGGCGCCTTGGCCATTCACATAGGCGGAGTTCCCATCAGTCTCAGCACAAGTGGAGGAGCACTGATTGCAGGTCTGGTATTCGGATGGTTGCGCAGTAAACACCCCACATTCGGACAAATTCCGGAATCCTCTCTATGGGTATTGAATAATGTAGGATTGAATATGTTTATAGCCGTCGTAGGAATCTCTGCAGGTCCCAGTTTCATCCAAGGACTGAAAGAAGTAGGACCGATGCTTTTTATTATCGGCATCCTTGCCACTTCATTGCCTTTATTGCTAGGACTGATATTGGCCCGATATGTATTTCACTTCCATCCTGCACTGGCATTGGGATGCACAGCCGGAGCGCGAACTACCACTGCTGCACTGGGAGCTATTCAGGAAGCAGTAGGCAGTGAGACCCCATCGCTCGGCTATACCGTGACCTACGCCGTGGGGAACACCCTTCTCATTATTTGGGGAGTAGTCATTGTTTTATTAATGTAATCATCTAAACCTTATAACATTATGGAATATTTAAGCGATAAGAGCAGCGTAGCGAAAATGGACAAGAACTTGGAAAAAATCAGTCCGTTTGAGCTCAAGAACCGTTTGATAGAAATGGCAGATGAAAGTGTGAAGAAGATGGCACACGTCATGCTGAATGCCGGCAGAGGAAACCCCAACTGGATTGCCACCGAAGCTCGTGAAGCCTTCTTCATTTTGGGTTCTTTTGCCATTGCAGAATCTCGACGTGTCATGGATATGTCTGAAGGAATAGCCGGTATTCCTCAGAAAGAAGGTATTGCCCAACGGTTTGAGCTGTGGCTGAAAACCCATGAAGGCGAACCGGGAATCGGTCTGTTGAAGCGTACTTATAATTATATGTTGATGGAACATGCAGTCGATCCTGATTCCTTAGTACATGAGTGGGCCGAAAGTATGGCAGGCAACCAATATCCGATGCCTGACCGTATCCTGAAGTATACGGAAATACTTGTACGCGACTATCTGAATCGGGAAATGTGTGACGGACGTCCCCCTCAAGGCAACTTTGACCTTTTTGCCACCGAAGGCGGCACGGCAGGCATGTGCTATGTATTCGATTCGTTAGAAGAAAACTTCCTATTGCACCGCGGAGACAGCATCGCTTTGATGGTTCCTGCCTTTACTCCATACATCGAAATACCCGAACTGACTCGTTACGATTATGACGTACTGAACATCAGCGCTGACACGATAGACGAAAACGGCTTGCACACCTGGCAATACAAAGTAGAAGATATCAACAAGTTGCGTGACCCGAAGTACAAAGCCCTGTTTGTAATTAACCCGAGCAATCCGCCCAGCTACGAGCTGAACAAGGAATGTGTAGATGCCATCAAAGACGTAGTAAATCGTTGGAATCCAAACCTGATGATAATAACAGATGATGTCTATGGAACTTTTGTTCCCGGATTTAGAAGTCTGTTGGCAGATTTACCGTTCAATACCATCTGCGTATATTCATTCTCGAAGTATTTCGGAGCTACGGGATGGCGCATAGCCGTCAATGCCATCCACGAAAATAATGTATTCGACAAGCTGATTGCCGCTTTACCCCGTAAACGCAAAAGTGAACTTGCCAAACGATACGGTTCTTTGACTACAGATGTAGAAAAGATGAAATTCATTGACCGCATGGTGGCCGACAGCCGTCAGGTTGCTCTAAACCACACCGCCGGACTGTCACTTCCACAACAAATGCAAATGTCATTGTTTGCTGCTTTCTCATTGCTTGATAAAGAGGATAAATATCGTCATGCCATGCTTAATCTGATCCATAGCAGACTGAAAGCATTATGGGATAATACCGGATTTATTTTACCCGATGACCCGCTTCGTGCCGGATATTATTCGGAAATAGATATGCTGGTATGGGCAAAGAAATTCTATGGCGATGATTTCGTCCATTACCTGAAATCAACATATAATCCACTAAATGTGGTCTTTCGTCTGGCAACAGAAACCGGATTGGTAGTGCTGAACGGAGGGGGATTCGACGGACCTGAATGGAGCATACGAGTCTCTTTAGCCAATCTTAATGAGAAAGATTACATCAAAATAGGGCTGAGCATTCGCAGAATCCTGAATGAATATGCCGAAAAATGGAAGAGTGAAAACAAGTCTTAAGGCTAATAAAAAAGCGAGGAAGGTATATCACAAATGCACACCTCCCAGCGACTTGACCGGGCTCATCAAATGGGGTGACGGGAAGCTGGAAGAGTATGCCGATGGCAGCAGCCATACTTATACCATCCGCCCCATACCGTGGTGGTGGAAATGAATGGTGTGGAAGAAGTGGACTTTTTAAGTTCTGATGCCATACGTAACTTATCCTTCCTGCACAAAAAACATATGCGCAGAAGGGTTATTCCCAATGGCTCGGTAGTCTTGTCATTTTGTCATCCTGAGCGTAGTGAAGGAAGTGTTTACATCTACTTTATGTTTACAGATTCTTCGCAAAGCTCAGAATGGCAGAACTAAATGATAGCATTGTCAATGTTTTGACTTTACCCTATAGCCTAAACTTGCAGAAGTTCCCCTATGATTATCAACGGAAACACTTCCCGGAGTATAATGTTACTTCAATCTTCCTCTAGATTTTTCAAAATCTATCATTGGAGTATCTATTACTTTATTCTTAAATCCATTAATGTAAAAACTATTACAATCATTTAATTTAATAATAATTT
>ULUB01038336.1_pt1 | contig 15335 bp, 11 predicted proteins | sample 1958111 | NCBI WGS metagenome assembly ULUB01 (sample SAMEA4835749, study PRJEB28245) | human gut metagenome | biome: gut microbiome; material: fecal sample | place: Denmark | collected 2008
ACGGCTGATGTCGCAGTACTGCAATGAGGTATACATATGCTACGACGCCGACGAAGCAGGTCAAAAGGCTACAACCTCAGCTATATCCATTCTGACTGCCGCGGGAATTAAAACAAAGGTAGTCAAGATTGCAGGAGACGGCGTTAAAGACGTCGACGACTATTTAAATAAGCTCGGAGCAGAGCGCTTCAAGCTGCTGTTAAACGGTTCGCAAGGAGCAGTTGCCTTCGAGCTGAACAAATGCCGAAACGGCTTGGATATGGACTCCGAGCTCGGAAAGGTTGAATATCTAAAGCGCACTGTCTCAGTGCTTGCAGGGATTGAAAGCAAGGTCGAACGTGAAATTTATATATCAAAGCTCGCTCAGGACTACGGCGTGCCGAAGGAAGCTCTTTCTTTAGAGGTGGCAGCATATATAAAAAAGCAAAGCCGCTCCGATCAGAAAAAAGAGTGGAAAAAAATAGAGTCAGGCTTCAACCGACGTGACAGCATCAACCCCGACGCTCAAAGCCATCCCAAGGAGGCAAAAGCAGAGGAAGGAATTATTGCATACGTTTTAATTCATCCCGACAGTGCGAAAAGAGTATTTCAAGCTCTGCCGACAGACAGGTTTATAACGTCCTTTTATAAAAAAGTGTACGAAAAACTGGCAAAATGCTGTGAAAACGGCGAAGAAGTCTCCTTAACTGCTCTCGGCGGTGAATTTTCGCCCGAGGAAATGGGCAGAATATCCTATATTCTTGCAAGGACAAGAGATATAACCATTGACAGCGCAGCCTTAGAGGATTATATTAAGGTTCTTATGAATGCGTCAAACACCGCTCAGCCTGCATCGGCGATGAGCGACGATGAGTTTTTGGAATACTACAACAAGCTCAGACAATCAAAATAATATCTGCTTAAATCGATATATGACGTCAAATGTACATAGCGCCGACAATTAATACGGTGCCGCAGTTTTACATTACTTAAAAATCGCTGATTAAACGCTTTAAAGGCGCAAAGAATACACAGTCTAAGGGTCTTAAAGCGAGTTAATCAAGGATTATTTATAGGCTCTGACGGCTGCTTCATTATTGAGCAGCTTCTGATTTTCAGCTTTGCCGCATATATCGAACTTAGGCGGAAAGGAATGGTATAAAAATGAACGAAAAGAAGAACACAATTGAAGGTCTTATTGAAATGGGCAAAGCAACCGGCAAGCTCACAACAAGAGCCATTACCGACGTTTTGGAGGACACCGATTACGATGTTGAGCAGATTGACCATTTTTATGAGATTTGTGCTGCAAATAATATCGAGATAATTGATGACATCGTGCCAAACGTCGACGTTTTCACTGAGCTTGAGGACATGGCAGAGCCTCTTGACTCTATAAGCGAGGCGACAGAGGACGACTACGACATTTCAATGGCAGACGGCATAGCCATAGACGACCCTGTTAAAATCTATCTCAAGGAGATAGGCAGAGTTCCGCTTTTGTCTCCGTCAGAAGAGATTGAGCTTGCCCAGAGAATGCAGGCGGGAGACACAAATGCTAAAAAGCGACTTGCCGAAGCAAACCTAAGGCTTGTTGTTTCCATAGCAAAGCGCTACGGCGGAAGAGGAATGAGCTTCTTGGATTTGATTCAGGAGGGAAATTTAGGACTGATAAAAGCAGTCGAGAAATTCGACTACACAAAGGGCTTTAAATTTTCGACATATGCCACATGGTGGATTCGTCAATCCATAACAAGAGCTATTGCCGATCAGGCAAGAACGATAAGAATACCTGTTCATATGGTTGAAACCATAACAAAGGTCAAGAAGGTTTCCAGCCAGCTTCTTCACCAGAACGGCAGGGATCCGTCAGCTGAGGAAATTGCACTTGCTCTTGATATGCCTGTAGACAGAGTTCGTGAGATAATGCGAATCGCTCAGGACCCCGTTTCTTTAGAAACGCCTATAGGCGAAGAGGAAGACAGCCATTTAGGCGACTTTATTCCCGATGAAAACGCACCCGAGCCGACCGAGGCAGCGTCCTTGATACTCTTGAAGGAGCAGATTAACCAAGTCTTGGGTACATTGACCGAGCGGGAAGAAAAGGTCCTGAGACTCAGATTCGGTCTTGAGGACGGCAGAAGCCGCACGCTCGAAGAAGTCGGACAGATGTTTAATGTGACAAGGGAACGCATACGTCAGATAGAAGCCAAGGCTTTAAGAAAGCTTCGCCATCCTAATCGTTCTAATAAGGTTAAGGATTTTATTGATTGATAGAGTTAACGTGTAGCAGCAGTTCCGTACACTCTGTATATCGCAAATATAGCAGTTAATTAATATCATTATCATGATACAATGATAATGATATTAATTCTGTTTGGTTGATGTATTTCATGTGCCGGAGCGCTTTAATAACTTAAAAGTACTTGACATCACAATAACTTTTAAGTATAATATAATAAAGTTGAGGACATAATGACTATGTACACGGTGAAATTCTATAGAGATAAAGACGGTAATGAACCGGTAAGAGAATACTTGCAGGAATTAGCCGATAAAAGCGACAAAGACAGCCGCATTAATTTGAACAAAATACGAGATTATGTAAAATCGCTGAGTCTATATGGCAAGGCACTCGGTGAACCGTATATCAAACATTTGGACGATGATATATGGGAGCTAAGACCTCTGAGAAACCGAATACTATTCTTTGGATATGACGGAAATCAATTTATTCTTTTGTCTCATTTCATAAAGAAAACTCAAAAAACGCCTAAGAGAGAAATTGAAAAGGCGAAAAGGCTTATGAAGGATTATTTAGATAGATGTAATAATTAATTCTTGTTTAAAATAATAGCCCGACTGATGCTGCATCCGGCATTAAACCTCAGTACAATCGCTTTAGCTTGAATTTCACAGCGACTGTTCCGGACACTTTTAAGTAATGTTGGAATAAGTCTATTCTTAACACTTAGTTATCTGTATACCGTCAAATCAAATTGTACTATCAAACACCGGTTATTCTCTCAAATCATCAAAATTAATCGGCAAATATATAAACCATCATAATCAAATACACATATCGCTGTGAAAGGAATGATTATATGAGTAACAATAGTATTGTCTCCCCTGCCGGAATGGATTGGGAGGACTTCGAAAAGGAAGTATTCACACCGGAGGAGCTGGCTGAAAGCGACTTGAGAGTTGCAATAATCGGCGAGCTTATAAAGGCTCGACAAGAACAAGGTATCAGTCAAAAAAAGCTTGAGGAGCTTAGCGGAGTAAAGCAGCCTGTTATAGCCAGAATAGAACGGGGAATTTCAAGTCCGCAAATTGATACCATATTGAAAATGCTTTTCCCTTTGGGAAAAACTCTTGCTATTGTCCCCTTAGATTCCTCTAAAAATCAATGATTAAAACGCACAAGGCAAATCCTTGTGCGTTTTTCATTAAGTATTGCTTTGCGTGTATTTTGCCGTCATAGCCATTATGAAAATCGACGCCTCGCTTTTGCGAGACGTCGATAAATTCAGCAATTATGCTTTTAAATCACATTATGATGATTGATTAAGCCTTTTTCTTCTTGCCCATAACAGCTACTACTGCGATAACAGCGATAACTACTACAGCAATTACTATACCAACGATAAGACCTGTATTGGAAGACTTCTCATCCTTAGGTGTTGTGTCGGCAGGCTTGTTCTCTTCAGCCTTGTTTTCGTCCTCAGCAGGAGTTTCGGGAACAGCTGCTGCAGCTGCTTCGAGCTCTTCAACAGTCTTGGTCAGCTCTTCAACCTGTGAAACCAAACCATTTGCAACTTCGAGAGCCTTTGTGTAAGTGCCGGCATCCTTAACAGAACGGTTAGCAGCCTTTCTTGCATCGTCCAATGCAGCCTTCTTAGCTTCTAAGTCAGCAGCTTCGTCAGCGATTGTAGCCTTAGCAGCTTCAACTCTGTCAACGTACTGCTGAAGCTCAGCAACCTTAGCCTCATCCTCAGCATTGAGCTGCTCTTCGAATGCGCTGATGACTTCTGCATTTACGAGGTTGAGTGAATCGAATGTGATAGTAGTCTTGATTTCGGTAATAGCAGCCATGAAGTTGACTACTTCTTCAACAGACCAGCCGGTAGCATTCTTTATGCCGGTTGCGAGGTCGATACCGTCGCCGTTGCCGGCAGTTCCGCCCCATGAAGGAATGTAGATTTCCCAGTTCTTAGAAACTGTAGCACCGGGGATTATTACATCCTCATATCCCTCAGCAGAGATAACGATATCAGTGTAGGTGTATGCGAAATCGGCATTGTCGCCCTTGTCGCCTTCAACGGCGTCAGCAGGCATCTTAAGGTAGCCGGCAGCGTCATTAAGGTCGAGTGAGAACTGAGGAAGAACTGTCCAGTCCTTGGTCTTTTCAGCAGTAAATTCTGACTTATCGAATGATGTCCAGTCGATTTCTACAGTCTCGGTAAGACCGATGTTGTAGGATTCGGTTGTCCATACCTTCCAGTCATCCCGGCTAACGTTGTTCTGAGCATGGATGCTTGCGGAAAGCTTAGCATTGCGAACTTCGTCAAAGTTCTTAGCTGTGAGCTCCATTGCCTCAGGCTCAGGATCTACTCTTGAATCAGCGTGATCGCCTGCAAGGGTAAGTGTCCACCAGCAGTCGAATTCAGACTGACGGTTGGATCTCTGCCAAGCGTTGTCGCCGGCTGCGTTATCAGCTATGAAGCAGGTGTATTCTCTCTTGCCTTCAGATGCGTAGTTAATCTGAACGCACATTTCAATCTGATTGTTTAAAACGTCGGTGATGGGGAATCTGTACTCAATAGCATAACCTGTGTCGGTCATCTTAGCTGCGAACTCATCGTGAGCACCTGAGTCATCATCAACTGTACCGTCGTAGTGGAAACGGCACTGAGCCTTTGCGTTGTCAACCATCCAGAATCCTTCAACTGAGTCCTGCTCATAGACGTTGCCGCTGGTGTTGTCAATAGTGGTGTCGAGAACATCGACATAAACGTAAACGTACGAAGCGTCATTGATTATGTATGCAGTTCCGATAGGTGCGTCGAGGGTTTCGCCTGAGCCGTTGCTCTCGCCCTTCTGAACGAAATCAAGTGCCAACGCATTTGCATATGCATCGTCCTTTTCACCATCGATAACCGCTGTTCCTTCAACTGATGTGTGAACGAGATCAGCTGTTTTTGCGAATGAAACTACTGTCATGCACATGCAAATAGCAATTGCGACAGCAATAATGCTAATTAGTTTTTTCATTATTATGACCTCCAATAAATATTTGGTGATATGATTATAACATTTTCTGCTCCTGCTTTCCATTAGCACATTAGACAAAAGTCTCATAATAATTTGTACACATTCGCCATCTGAAAAATCGTTAGATTTACGAATAATAGTCAAAGTGAACAATACATTGCTACATAATTCTACATTTAAGATGAGTAAACATCAAAATATGAAAGCAACCGATATCAAGTCCCGATTGATTCAAATCTAAAAATGCGGCATGCCAATTGTTTGAACAACTTCACAACCATTTCTTTGTATACATTAAATGAAAAACCGAGACGACTTCATTAAAGCCATCTCGGTTGATCTAATTAATCGGGATTAATACATTCCGCCCATTCCGCCGGGTGCTGCGGGTGCAGGAGGATTATCCTCCTTCTTGTTGCCGACTAAGCTCTCAGTGGTTAAGACCATAGCGGCACACGAAGCTGCATTCATGAGTGCAGAGCGTGTTACCTTAGTCGGGTCGACAATTCCGGAGCTTATCATGTCAACGTATTCCTCGTTGTAAGCGTCGAAGCCGTAGCCTATCTTCTTGCTTCTTCTGATCTTATCGATGATAACGCTTCCGTCAAGACCTGCGTTTGCGGCAATCTGTCTTACAGGCTCTTCAAGTGCCTTAAGAACTATCTTAGCACCTGTCTTTTCATCGCCGTCAAGAGTGGGTATGAGCTTTTCAACAGCAGGAATTGCATTGATAAGCGCTGTTCCGCCGCCTGCTACTATTCCCTCTTCAACTGCTGCCTTGGTAGCTGCTAAGGCGTCCTCAACTCTCAGCTTCTTTTCCTTCATTTCAGCTTCGGTAGCTGCGCCGACTCTCAAAACAGCAACGCCGCCTGCGAGCTTAGCAAGTCTTTCCTGGAGCTTTTCTCTGTCGTAATCAGAGGTTGTGTTTTCGATTTCAGTTCTGATCTGAGAAACTCTTGCCTTGATTTCCTCGGGAGCTCCTGCACCGTCTACTATAATAGTGTTCTCCTTGGAAACAACAACCTGTCTTGCTCTTCCGAGGTCGTTTACCGTGGTGTCCTTAAGCTCATAGCCAAGCTCCTCGCTGATAACGTCTGTGCCTGTTAAAGCGGCGATATCACGGAGCATTTCCTTTCTTCTGTCGCCGAAGCCGGGAGCCTTGACTGCAACGCAGGTGAATGTTCCTCTGAGCTTATTGATAAGGATGGTTGAAAGAGCCTCGCCCTCCAAATCCTCAGCTATTATCAAAAGCTTCTTGCCTGTCTTAACGATATCCTCAAGAAGCGGGAGTATATCCTGAATAGAAGATATCTTCTTATCGGTGATGAGGATGTAAGCGTCGTCCAAAACAGCTTCCATCTTGTCGGTATCGGTTACCATGTAGGGGGTGATATAACCCCTGTCGAACTGCATACCCTCAACGACCTCGCTGTAGGTTTCAGCGGTCTTTGACTCCTCGATGGTGATAACGCCGTCGGAGGTTACCTTTTCCATTGCCTCGGCAACGAGCTTGCCGACGCTTTCATCGCCGGATGAAACAGTTGCTACTCTTTCAATGTCGGCGTTGCCCGAAACTGCCTTTGAGTTTGCCAAAACAGCCTCGGAAGCGGCGTCAACAGCCTTCTTGATGCCCTTCTTGAGAATCATCGGATTCGCACCTGCTGCGATGTTCTTCATGCCTTCTCTGACGAATGCCTGAGCCAAAAGGGTTGCTGTGGTTGTGCCGTCGCCGGCTGCGTCGTTTGTCTTTGTGGCAACCTCTCTTATGAGCTGTGCGCCCATGTTTTCGAATGTGTCCTCAAGCTCGATTTCCTTTGCAATTGTAACACCGTCGTTTGTAATAAGCGGCAAGCCGTAGGTGCGGTCTAAAACAACGTTTCTGCCCTTCGGGCCTAAAGTAATCTTAACAGTATTAGCAAGCTTATCTATACCTGCCTGAAGAGCCTTTCTTGCTTCTTCTCCATACAAAATTTCTTTTGCCATAGTAAATTCAACTCCTTAAAATTCGAGATTATAGGGACATTAATTATTCGGCAACAGCCAAAATGTCGCCCATGTTTACAATGATGTATTCAACACCGTCTACCTTGACTTCTGTTCCTGCATACTTGGATAAAAGCACCTTGTCGCCAACGTTGACTTTCATGCAGGTTGTCTTGCCGTCTCTTGCAGAACCGTCGCCGACGGCTATAACCTCAGCCAGCTGCGGCTTTTCCTTTGCAGAGCCTGTTAAAATTATTCCGCTCTTGGTTGTCTCCTCTGCCTCTGTCATTTTAACCACTACACGGTCGAATAACGGTTTGAGTGTCATGTGAAAAATCCTCCTTTATATTTTGTGAAAAATCACTAATTTACTTTTTGGCACTCTTGCTTCTCGAGTGCTAACTATATTTTAGCATGAACTTTGAAAAAATCAAGCGATTATTGTCACGGCGAATGATTTTCGTCGAACTGCACAATATTATTTGTATGCCGCACGCTTTATCGGTAAATTCGTTCAATACGCCTTGCGTTATTCTGCCGTATGCGAACAGACGCCGACAAATATGCTTAATATTTTCGCCCGTTGCTGCGTCCGCAGCTGCTATGCGCTTTTCGGCACTGTCAGCACGGAATTTTTGATTTATTAACCTTTTAGAAATAAAGTATGCAAAGCACTTGCAATATCAAGCGGAGTAGCTTATAATAATGATGAATAATAATGCTTTGATATGTATAATTGCTTAATGAAAGGGGTTGTCGTCGTGGTCAACGGAAAGGTACTTATTGTCGACAGTGACAGAAACATTTGCGAGCTCTTAAGGATGTGCCTTGAAAAAGAAGGATTTATGGCGCTCGTTGCCAACGACGGCGAGGAGGGTCTTGCTCAGTTTTCCGCCCTCAAGCCGGACATTATTCTTTCCGAGGTAACACTGCCGTCGGTTGACGGCTGGCAGATTTGCCGTGAAGTAAGAAAAAAATCCGACACTCCGCTCATATACATCACCTCAAAATCCGAGGTGTTCGACAAGGTTTTAGGACTTGAGCTCGGAGCGGACGACTATATCGTCAAGCCCTTTGATGTAAAAGAGGTCATAGCGAGAGTTAAAGCTGTTCTGCGCCGAACAAGCATTTCAAAGCCAGCAAGCGACACAAAGGAGCTTCACTACGACGGCTTAGACATCAATATGACCCGCTACGAGCTTATGGTTAACGGCGAAATCCTTCAAACTCCGCCCAAGGAGCTTGAGCTTTTGTACCACTTAGCGTCTCACCCTAATATAGTTTTCAACCGTGACCAGCTTTTAGACGAGGTTTGGGGCTATGATTACTACGGAAGCTCGAGAACAATAGACGTACACATAAAAAGACTTCGCAAAAAAATCGACGGTGTTTCAAAGCAATGGGCACTCAGGACAGTATGGAGTGTCGGATATAAGTTTGAGCTAAGCTCAAAAGACAACAATCAGGAAAGGATAAAGCCATGATAGATTTCTTTGATGAGGATTTCCCCCTGACAAAAAAACAGGAAAAAGCATTGCTTGCCGCTAAAAATAAGCAAAATGCGCCCGATATTCCCGAAGCCGACGAAATCAGGCTTATCGAAGCTGTGAATGCGGACAGCTCCGCCGATGACAATGTGTGTAAGACTAATGCTTCTTCGGACGCCACGGACGCCGAAGCTTCAGCAAAAGAAAACGACAGCACCTCAGCGCAGCCCACTCCCGAAACGGCGATTGAGACTGCTGCAGCTGATGAGGACGCATTGCCTCAAGAGCCTAAAGAAGCCCATGAAGCTGTAATAAACGAAGAAGCGGCAAAAGCTGACGTTGAATCCCAAAGCGATACAATAGAGCCATGTGCCGACCCTGTACCCGAAACGGTTGCAGCTGCCGACGTTTCGGATGATGACGTTGATTTAATCATCGAAACAGCGTCCGAAGGCAACAGCATTAAGGAATCCGGCAATGACCCCGAGCATATTATTGACAGTACAGAGGTTTTGCTGCAGCTCGGAGCGTCAGGCGAAAGCCGTGACAATGCCGCTGTCAACAGTCACGAAGCAATCAGCTCAAAGCAAAAGTCACTCGACGATATCGACGCTGCGCTTCACGCAGAGCTGAAAAGCTTAGTTGAAAAGTTAGACGATATGGAACGCTTTGTCGACACTATGGATTTCGCCAAGGATGATTCATCGGACACTGACGGCGCTGATTTTTCATACGAATACGACGACAGGTATTTTGCCGAGGAGGAAACTCCGGCTTATAAATACCCCGAGCTGTACAAAAAGACAGAGCGCACTAAGCCGATTCGCCGAAAGGAATCGGAAAACGACAACATAAATATTTCTATTGATAAGAAGACGCTTTTCAAGGTCGGAGCAATAGTCGCCGCAACCGCAGCAGCGGTAAAGCTTTTGAGCGGCAAGGACGAATAAGCAAGAAATTCAGGTGATGCTTGAAGGAGTATCACCTGAAAATATCACCGATTTACCGACCGAAAGCACGGTCTGAAAGCAATTTTAATTAACTAAGCAATCACTGATTTATGCCATCGCCTATATCAGCGGATTCTTGAGCTTTTTTCAGAAAGGAATCCCCATTTTTATGAACGAGCAAGAAAAATTTTCGCCCAACGCCGATGCCGAAGCCGTATCAGCAGAGACTAAAGCACCGAATGAATTAAGCCCGACAGCTGCAAGCGACACACTCAGCGCAGATATGCCTGCAACCGAGCAGCCCTGCGAAAATGCCGACAACGCAGCTCAGCCGTCGCACAGTATTGAAGCGTCCCCGTCTCAGCCGGAGATAAATCCCGAAATAAAAAGTGAACAGTGCAGCGAGGACAATGCTCGCAGCAAAAGCATTGAATACAAATCCGTTTTGGATGAGCTTAGAGAGCTTGCATTTGCGGAGGCTGCAAATATCGACTACCTCCCACAGCCGGTCACCCAATTGAGAAGAAAAAGTCATACTTTTTTAAAGACCTTTATCATTTTACTGATTGTATTTGTAATACTGTTCTTCACAACGGCAAGAGCCGTATTCGGCAAGGGCTGGATAAAGAACATGGCAAATAAATCGGGTAACTTCCAAAGCTTCACTATCCCAACAGTATCTCACCCTGAGCTTGAAGAAAAGTATTATCAGGCAGACGGCAGATACACGGTTGAAGGCGTTGCAAACGTTGCGTCTGCATCCATTGTAACAATAGAAGCCTATGTTGAAAGCACGGTATTTGCCGCCTACGGTCAAGGCTCGGGAGTTATAATGACGGAGGACGGCTATATCATCACAAACGCCCACGTCATTGACGGCGCACAGCTTGCTATAATCGTCAGGCTTCAGGACGGCACAGAATATAATGCAACAGTAGTCGGAAGCGATATTAAAAGCGACTTAGCTGTCATTAAAATAAACGCAAGCGGACTGACTCCGGCTCAATTCGGCGACTCGGAGCAGCTGTCATTGGGCGAGCAGGTTGTGGCAATAGGCTCTCCTGCCGGACTTGAATCAAGCGTTACAACCGGTATTGTTTCCGGATTGAACCGAATGATAAAGGTCGAATCGACAAATATAAGCATGAACTGCGTCCAGATTGACGCTGCGATAAATCCCGGAAACTCCGGCGGTGCTCTGCTCAATATGTGGGGTCAGGTTGTCGGAATAACCTCGTCAAAGCTTGAAGCCATTGAGTTTGACAACATAGGCTTTGCAATATCCATGAACGCCGCAAAGCCTATTATTGAAGAGCTTATTGAGCACGGAGCTATCTTGGGCAGACCCAGAATAGGTATTTCATTCTTGCAGGTGTCAGACACTGAGGCGATGCTTTTCGGCACGGTTGCCGGTCTTCGCATTGCTGAAATCTCCCCTGACTGCGATATAGCCAACACCGAGCTTCAGCCGAACGACGTTATCACCGCAATGAACGGAATTGAGGTCAGGTCGGCAGACGATGTTTACGACATAATATACAAGCTCAAGCCCGGTGATGAGGTTGAAGCCTCGGTTACACGAGTTAAGGACGACGGCGCGCAGGAGCACTTCACAATTAAATTCAAGCTGATGGAGGATACCTCCGCTTCGATTAAGTCTGAAGAAAGCAACGTCAAATCCGATGAGTGACAGACCTATTTGAGTTTTTAAAAGTGAATAATGAATACAGCAGAGAGAAGAATCCGAAGCTCTTCTCTCTGCGTTTTTTCTTTTCTCCCGTCATGCACAGGCCCATACGCTGCAATGTCCCTGAGCTTTCACTGTTAAAAATTACTTCACTGTAAAAGAAGTCTGCGACGAAATTTTTCGCCGCAGACTCTTTTATTTTATATTCTTTTTTATTTCGAATTGATTACAGCTCCATAAATTTCTTGGCGCCCCTTGTCATGAGCCAGCTGTATAAAATCACGTTCAGTATCGCCAATATAACAAACCAGACCGCAAGCGTTACCCAAAGGTCAAGCATTGATAAAACCATAACGGCAACCATCGGAGCAATCGCCAAGGCCATGTTTATAAGCATGGTAAAGAGCACGCTCAGTCCGCTCTTAACCGCCATTGCTTCGTCAGACCAGTCTAATATGGGGTGCCTTAAATTCTCCGTCAAACCTATTCCCGCCGTCAGGAAGATATAAGACAGTATAATTATCAGTGAGTAAACAGCAAATGCAATGTTGACATAGAAGCAAATATTTATAGCAAGCCACATTGCGAGTCCTGCAGGAAGGCAGGCTATTATATTCAGCTTTAGCTTAGACCAAAGTATTTTAGATGTTTTTATAGGAAGGCTCTTGAGAATCCAGAGTGTTTTGCCCTCAATAGAAATCGACGCGGCGGTCAAGGGGATCATTCCTATTAAAAACGCCGTGCCGAAGATCAGCATTGTTGCAAGCAATGATTTTCCTATCGGCATATCGGCAGTCAGCATAACCGAAAACGTATCCCTTTTAATAATCATCATAACAGCCGCTATAACAGCCATAACTATTCCGACGCTTGAGTTTAAAAGATATGACGCACTTGAAAACAGCCTTGCTGTGTCCCTTCTTAAAAGAGCGCTTTCCGGCGAACGGCTTTCAAAGCTTGCACGCTTTTCCTTTACTCTTGCAATGCTCTGCGACTGTGAAACAATCTTATTGAATGTCTTAGACAATATAACCATCGCTATGACAAACGGAACAACAAGTATCGCAATGCTTAAAATCAAATGCAAAACATTACCGCCGCTTATAGCGTTTCCAAGCCAATAAAGGGGCGCAAAAGCTTTCATTGCCGAAGCTAATGACTCTCCGCTCTGAGCCAGCAGACCGATGTAGTTCTGAGCCGACATACAAACATACATATAAACCGCTAAGAATCCGAGGCTGAAAATCATTGTTATGAGCGTTTTCTTTCCTGATTTTCTTGAAACCAAGGCTATAACCCAGCCCAAAAGAAGTGCAAGTGCAGTTGAAAACAGTAAAAGTCCCAAAGTTAAAAGTATAAATGATATAAGCCCGACAAAGCTAAAGCCTATCATTAACGCCCAGACAACGGCAGCCGGTATAAGCACTGTCAGCTGATATACAAAGTTGAGTATAACCAAAAGCGACATTCTACTCGCAAGTATATAAGACGGCGGTATCGGCATCGAAAGCAGCAGGTCGTTGTCCTTGGCGTCAAAAATCTGAGTCTTGGCTATTGCAGTGCTTCCGAAAACCATAAGCGCTAAGCTGAGGATAGAATAAAGAGCGAAATAAAGCCAGCTCACTCCCTGTTCGTGAAAAGGCACTGCAACTGTTGCAAACATTCCGCCGAACATTATCCCGAATACAACTAAAACATAAAGATACAAAAGCGCAAAGCCTATTATTTTGCCCTTTGAGGCTTTCCCCTTTCCGTTCTTACTGCCGCGCATGAACATATTCAAAAGCGAAGCAAGCCTAATCTTCATTAAAGCCTTAAACATTGCCGTCACCCTCTTTAATCTCGGCAAGCTCTAAGAATACCTCTTCAAGCGAACCGTCGCCCTTTATTTCCTCCATTGTGCCGTTTGCGACAATCTTGCCCGACTTAATTATTGCAACCTTGTCGCAAAGCTTTTCGGCAACCTCCAAAACGTGCGTTGAGAAGAATATTGCTCCTCCTCGATTGCAGATGTCACGCATAAGCTCCTTGAGCTGATGTGCCGCGACCGGGTCAAGTCCGACGAACGGTTCATCCATTATAATAAGCTTCGGGTCGTGAATAAGCGCTGAGATAACGGCTAACTTTTGCTTCATGCCGTGTGAATACGACGATATAGGCTGACCCAAATCTCCGGCAATTTCGAGCATTTCGGCATATTCATTCATTCTTTGTTTTCTTAAGTCTTTAGATACGCCGTATATATCGGCTATAAAGTTTAAATACTTGACGCCGGTGAGATATTCATATAAATCCGGATTGTCGGGCAGATATGCTATTTCACGCTTACAGGCGAGCGGATCCTTTTTAATCGACACGCCGTCAATATAAACCTCGCCCTCATCGAAGTTCAAAAGTCCGCAGCAGGATTTGATAACGGTTGTTTTGCCGGCTCCGTTGTGACCGATAAAGCCGTATATCTCACCCTTCTGAATGTGAAGCGTGATGTCGTTTGCGGCAATCTTTTTGCCGTATGCTTTTGTCAGATGCTCTATTCTAAGCATTTTCCCTTTTGTCCAAAGCTCCGAACGGTTCGGTCGGAAGCTCAAGACTCCCCTTTCATGTAGTTTTATATCGCAAACGGATATGTTAAGCTGACGCCGCTGATATCCGTGTACGGTTCAGCGATAGTAACGTATGATATCAAAATGATATCATATAGATTAACAAATGTCAATACTTGTGAAAAAATTATTTGATGCTGATGATGCGATTGGGTATAAGTTAATAGTAATTATCGTTTAAAAAGAGTGAAAATATCTATTGAATCAATGTAAGACGATTTTTCAAGTGAGCTATAACTTCTGATATAGAAAGACCATGTGCAACTCAGAACATAAGCCAATATTTTCTCTGAACTACTGTGCCCAATTTCCAAAGGGGAAACCCCAGGAGAAAGAAGGCGTCGAGAAAACTGGAACAAAAGTGCGGCTCCTCCTCTCTCCTAAGGTTTCCCCTCTGGACTCCCCTTCCTTGACCTCTCTTCTCCCGAACGCCGCACTTTTCCATTCCGTGGTATAGGACTAATTCAGCACTTACCGAAAGTTTTGTAGCATTGGAAGGTTAGTTAACATCATTTGTGCGATTATTTCAGCGGTAGTTGTAGAGGAATCACTGATTTGTTTTAAATAATATTACTTGAATTTTATATGTTTTCTTTTTCTACCTATTTCCTGCCGACCCGAACAAAACAAAGCAGCGGTTGCGAAGGACTTTCGTTATCCGCTTCCACTGCTTTTAATGTTTATCAAATCACCAGGCAAAGATATCCTGCATACACAGCGAGCATTGCGGCTCCCTGCCACTTCTGGAACTTCTGAGTAAACATCGTCGGAATCAAGGCTATTGCAGCTATTATCAGGCACGCAGGCATATCAAAGATAAGGCTCTGCTCCGAAATAGTCAGCTTGCCGCCGGAAACTATAGAGCTCAGCGGCAAAATAAGCGTAAGGTCTATAATATTTGCGCCTATGATGTTTCCTGCCGAAAGACCGGATTGCTTTTTAATTATGGCTGTTATTGTGGTTACAAGCTCGGGAAGTGATGTTCCTATTGCGACCATGGTTACAGCTATTATGCTCTCAGGAACCTTTAAATATGTTGCGATATTAGAGCCGTGGTCAACGAGCATATCGGAACCTATAACAAGCATTACTGCGCCGAGTACAAAGAAAATCAGCTTAATAACGCACTCCTTTTTGTCGAACGGAATCCTATCGTCTGCGCTTGACATATCACTCTTGGCGGACTTTACGTTTTCGGCAACAAACGCCGCAAAAACAACCAGCAGGATTATGCTTGCAACAATCGAAAACGTACCGCTGAGGCTTCCCAGCCAAACGGTTACGATGCTCAATATAAGCAGTACAGCCTTAACAAGGTATTTCTTTCTTGAAGCAGCTATGCTCATGAATATTATGGCTATGGAAAGAATAA
>ULUB01052876.1_pt1 | contig 15242 bp, 16 predicted proteins | sample 1958111 | NCBI WGS metagenome assembly ULUB01 (sample SAMEA4835749, study PRJEB28245) | human gut metagenome | biome: gut microbiome; material: fecal sample | place: Denmark | collected 2008
GCTGGATTATTTTTTGGGGTCATATCTATTGATAACGCAGATTGTATAGACCAAAAGCTTATTTATGCTGTTGATAAATGTGATTCGGTGTGCTATAATAAATGCGCTGTTTTTTCAAGGATGAAAAGTGTAACCGAAAACTCGGCAAAATGATATCGAATTTCTATTTGCATACATAAGCGGCTTTTAGTAATTGAAAAAAGCTTTCATAATCATAAAGACTTAGCACCGTTCGGTGCGTTATAAAAAAAGAAGGGAGCGCAGAAATAAATGGACATTTGCAAAGGCGATGTGCTTACAATGAAGAAGAACCACCCGTGCGGTTCTAATAAAATGCGTGTTTTGCGCTCAGGAATGGATTTTAAGCTCAGATGCGAGGGCTGCGGTCATGAGTTTATGATTGCACGCTCAAAGGCTGAAAAAAACGTCAAAAGCATAGACACAGCCGAGAGGGTTCCTCCGGAGTAGCGTTATCCGACGTATTTCGGCAGAACAATAAGCTTAAAATGAAAGGTTTGATAATATATGTTTGAAAAATTGGCTGCGCTTTTAGATAGATATAATGAAATAAGCGAGCGCTTGATGCAGCCCGATACCGTTAATAACAATACGCTCTACCGTGAGCTGATGAAGGAATACAATCAGCTGTCACCGCTGATTGAGATGTATAAAAAGTACTTATCTGCTCAGAAATCAATGGCAGACGCCGAGGAGCTTATGAGAGGCGAGACCGACCCCGACCTCAAGGAAATGGCTCAAGAGGAGTTCCAGGAGTCAAAAAAAATAATAGCAGACTGCACAGAGCAGCTCAAAATAATGCTCTTGCCTAAGGACCCCAACGATTCAAGAAACGTCATTATAGAGATAAGAGCGGGTGCCGGCGGCGAGGAAGCTGCGCTGTTTGCCAATTCGCTGTTCAGAATGTACACAATGTATTCCGAGTCGAAGCGCTGGAAGATTGAAATTTTGAACGCCAACAGAACCGAGCTCGGCGGAGTAAAGGAAGTGTCCTTCTCGGTTGAGGGCGAAGGCGCATATTCAAGATTTAAGTATGAAAGCGGCGTTCATCGTGTTCAAAGAGTTCCTGAAACCGAGTCACAGGGCAGGATACAGACGTCAACGGCTACAGTTGCCGTTTTGCCGGAGGCTGAAAGCGTTGAGCTTAACATCGATGAAAAGGAGCTTAAAATCGATGTTTTCAGAGCATCCGGAGCAGGCGGACAGCATATCAATAAAACCGAGTCCGCAGTCAGAATCACTCATCTCCCGACAGGTATGGTAGTTGAGTGTCAGGACGAAAGAAGTCAGCAGAAGAATAAGGACAGAGCGATGAAGGTTTTGTGCTCGAGGCTTCTGGAGCTTAAACAGGCGGAGCAGGATAAGGCCATAGCAGGCGAACGCCGTTCGCAGATAGGAACAGGCGACCGTTCGGAGAGGATAAGAACCTATAATTTCCCTGAGGGCAGAGTGAGCGACCACAGAATAGGCTTGACTCTTTACAAGCTCGACAGCATACTAAACGGTTCGCTCGACGAGGTTATAGACGCCCTTGCCACTGCCGACCAGGCGGCAAAGCTTGCCAAGCAGGAGGGAACAGTCTGATAAAAAGTTTTCAGACAACAAGTTTTGTGAGAAAGGCATAGTGATAACAATGGATACACTGCTTCTCGGCACGTCTGAGAGCGAGCTTGATATAGCTGCTTCGTTATTAAAATCGGGTGAGGTTGTTGCAATACCGACAGAGACGGTCTACGGTCTTGCTGCCAACGCTTTTGACAGCGAGGCGGTCAAAAAGATTTTTGCCGCCAAAAACCGCCCGTGCGACAATCCGCTGATTGTCCACATCTCTGAGCTTTCTATGATATCTGACATAGCCGTATCAATGCCGCAAACAGCCAAAAAATGCGCAGAGCGCTTTTGGCCCGGACCGCTGACTATGATTTTGCCCAAGAAGGACACAATACCTTTAGTTACCAGCGGTGGGCTTGATACTGTCGGAATAAGATTTCCGTCAAATGAAACGGCAAGGAGAATTATAAGCAAATGCGGATTTCCGCTGGCTGCCCCCTCGGCAAATCTCTCGGGCAGTCCCAGCCCGACAACGGCTAAGCGAGTATATGAAGATATGAACGAAAGGATTTCCGCCATTGTCGACGGCGGAGAGTCCGACGTCGGCGTGGAATCAACGGTTATATCCTTTGAGGGCGAGGCAATAAGAATACTTCGCCCGGGCAAGGTTTCCTATGAAGAGCTTTTAAGCCTGACGGATAAGGTGTACCTAGACGACGGAATAGAAAAAAAGGTGTCGCCGAGCGATATAGTGCGTTCGCCCGGTATGAAATATAAGCACTATTCGCCCAAGGCAGAGGTTATATTGATTGATTCCGGATTGGATGAGTATAAAAGCTATGTCAGCTCGCATTATGAAAGCGGAGTTTTTTCTCTGCTCTTTGATGAGAGCGAAGCCATAGACGGCGTGCCGCACTTGGTATACGGCATAAGCTCTGAGGAACAGGCTCACTTTTTGTTTGAACGGCTCAGGCAGTTCGATGAAATGGGCGCAAAGAGAGTGTATGCAAGATGTCCGCAGAAATCAGGAGTCGGCTTGGCTGTTTACAACAGAATACTTCGCTCGGCAGGCTTTAGTGTTGTCAGGCTTGACGGCGGCAAAGGATGAGTGACGCTATGGGACTTTTTGACGGTATAACAATTGTCGGGCTTACAGGTCAGAGCGGCGCAGGAAAGTCAACTGTCAGCAAAATCTTTAAGGATTACGGCTTAAGCGTTATCGATGCAGACAGCGTTTCAAGAAGCGTAGCAAAAAAGGAAAGCTTTTTGAATGAGGTGAAAAAAAGCTTTCCCGACTGTGTAACTGAGCAAGGGCTTGACAGGCAAAAGCTTGCAGGTATAGTTTTCAACAATAAGCAGGCACTTAAAAGCTATACGGATTTGATTTTTCCGTACATAATGCACGAGATCTTTGTAGGTATCAGGATGTATAAGCTTTCGGGCAAAAAGGTTGTCGTGTTAGACGCACCGACACTTTTTGAAAGCGGTCTTGACAGCATTTGTCAAAAAATTGTAAGTGTCATCGCACCGATGGACGTTAAAATAAAAAGGATTCTCGAAAGGGACGGCATACCGGTCGAGCTTGTAAGGTCACGGCTCAGTTCACAGAATTCCGAAGCTTTCTTCAGAGAAAAATCCGATTACGTAATTGTAAACGATTCGGATTTGCGTGAGCTGCAAATTAAAGCGTGCGATATTGCAGGAAAGATCGCTGAAGCAGAAAGGATAAGTTAATATAAATGTTTAAAAAGCTGCTTGCCTTCTTGCTTATTTGCGTGCTTGCAGTCGGGGCGTATTTGTATTTGTTTGAATATGTTCCCCACAACACCTATAAAGTCATGTATTCCGATGAGGTTACAAAATACAGCGAGGAGTTCGGTATTGACGAGGCTTTTGTATATGCGGTGATAAGAACTGAGTCGAACTTCAATCCAAACGCCGTTTCCGACGCAGGAGCAATAGGACTCATGCAGATTATTGAGGATTCCTTTGACTGGGTGAGCACAAAGCTCCATGAGACCGATCTTGAGTATGACGATATGTTTACTCCTGAGTACAGCATTAAATACGGCTGCTATATGCTGTCGTATTTATATAATAAATATGAAAGCTATGAGCTTGCCGCCGCAGCTTATCACTCGGGAATGGGCGAGGTCGACGGGTGGCTGAGCAGTGGGGAAGTAGATAAATCTTCCTTTGAGATTGCAGACTTTAAGGGCTCTAACACAAGATTTTATGTCAAAAAAATAATGAAGGCATATAAAGTATATTCAGAACTAAAATGAAAGGATTGGTTATTATGGCGAACAAAGAAAAATCAGCAGGAAAGGTACTTCAGGAAAAGCTTTTCTCTCAGAGAAAGAACGGTATTTTAAAGCTTGACCATTCAGAGGTAGAAAAGATCGACAGCTTCTGCGAGGGCTATAAGAGGTTTTTGGACAATGCCAAAACTGAAAGAGAAGCAGTTTCAACAGCTGTCAATATGGCAAAGGACTGCGGCTATTCGGAGTATGACCCCAAGAAAAAGTATCAGAGCGGCGATAGGGTTTATTACAATAATCGCGGCAAGAGCTTAATTCTCTGCGTTTTCGGCACAGAGCCGATGGAAAACGGCGTTAAGATAAATGCTGCGCACATTGACTCACCCAGACTTGACCTAAAGCAGCATCCTCTTTATGAGTCGAGTGATTTGGCTCTTTTAAAGACTCACTATTACGGCGGAATCAAAAAATATCAGTGGGCAACCATCCCTCTGGCACTCCACGGTGTAATTATCAAGGCAAACGGCGAAAAGGTTGACGTCTGCATCGGCGAGGACGACAGCGACCCTGTTTTTGTTGTGACAGATTTGCTGCCGCACTTGGCTCAGGAGCAGTCAAAGCGTGCGCTCCCGGATGTTATAAAGGGCGAGGAGTTAAACGTTTTAATCGGCTCAAGACCGTTTAATGACGACGAGGTGTCCGAAAAGGTTAAGCTTTCGATTTTATCAATTTTGTTCGATAAGTACGGAATTATTGAAGACGACTTCATGTCGGCTGAGCTTGAGGTTGTTCCGGCATTTAAAGCTAAGGACGTCGGACTTGACAGGGGCTTAGTAGGCGCATACGGTCAGGACGACAGAGTGTGTGCATATACTGCTCTTATGGCAGCCCTTGAGTGTGAAAACCCCGTTTCAACCTGTGTAACCGTTCTTACTGATAAAGAGGAGATAGGAAGCGTCGGCAACACCGGTCTTTCAAGCGAGTACTTAAAGCACTTCATTTATTCAATAGCAGAAGGAGCAGGAACAAACTGCCCGACTGTTTTATCTCATTCCACCTGCCTTTCAGCAGACGTTTCGGTTGCCTTTGACCCGACATTCCCTGAAGTTTGCGAGTCTATGAACTCATCCTACTGCAACTACGGCGTAGCCATGTGCAAGTATACAGGCTCAAGAGGAAAGGGCGGCTGCTCAGACGCAAATGCTGAGTTTGTTGCATATGTCAGAAGTATTTTCGATTCAAACGGCGTTATCTGGCAGACAAGCGAGCTGGGAAGAGTTGACCTTGGCGGCGGCGGAACGGTTGCGGCATATGTTGCCAACTTGGGAATAGACGTTGTCGACGTCGGAGTCCCGGTTCTTTGTATGCACGCTCCGTTTGAAGTAACAGCGAAGCTCGATGTTTATATGGCTTATAAGGGCTTCAGCGTTTATTTGAAGAACTGATATTTATAAATCTATACATTGCGGACGGCTTTCGGTATTCGGAAGCCGTTTTTGTTTTTGCATTTGCAGGTCGCCGATTTATTTAAGCACCATCGTTTTCGACAGAAATCTTGATACATATGCCGTATGCTTGTATTCGGGTGATGGATATGAGCGTTTATATCGATACGCTTGTAATAGTTAATACATATATAGGCTGGCTGATAATAAGTCTTTGCGCAAGGCTTGCCCATTTGGGCGCAAGCGGAAAAAGAAGGGCGGCAGGAGCTTTTCTGAGCGGACTTACATCGTTAATAATAGTTATGCCGAGCGGCACGCCGTTTTTGAAGCTTGCGGCAGCAATGCTCAAGCTTATATCCTGTCCGCTGATAGCCTTTGCGGCATTTTATAAAAAGGGAATGAGCTTAAAAAGGTATCTTTTTTCAACGCTGTGCCTGACTATGTCGACAATGGCGTTGGGCGGAGCGGTGTATTTAATACAGATGACAATGAGTACAGATATTATCTACATCAATAACTATTCCTTTTATTTTGACATATCGCTCAGCACTCTCATTTTCTTGACCGGGCTGGTATATATCATTATGCTGATATTGTCGCACTTCTTCTCAAGAGAATCCGACGAAGCAAGAAGCTACACTGTCGGTTTTACGGTCAGGGACAAAAGCTATATCCTCGAGGGTATTTCCGACACGGGAAACGCAGTTACAGATTTATTCAGCGGAAAGCGAGTCGTGATTTGCCAAGGGTTTGAGCATCCGCCGCCGTCATCATGTGGGATGAGAGTTGTTCCATATTCAACTGTAAACGGAGAAGGAATACTATATGCCTTTTCGCCTGACAGCATATACATAGAAAACGATGCCGGACAGAGAAAAGATGTTTCGGCGCTTGTCGCCTTTGTCGAGGGCGGCAAAAAGCGTGCGGTGTTTAATCCAAAAATCTTAATGTGAAAAAGGTGACATTGTGAAAAATTTATTCTTGCTTTTAGTTGACAAAATAAAAGCGGCGCTGGGCCGAAATGCGTCGCTTGACTATATAAACGGTCCCGACTCTCTGCCGCCGCCTTTGAAGCCGGACGAAGAGCAAAGGGTTTTTGATATGCTTCAAATAGACCCCAAGCGTGCAAGAGAAAAGCTAATAACTCACAATCTAAGGCTTGTTGTGTACATATCAAAAAAGTTTGAGTCGACAGGCATAGGGGTAGAGGACCTCGTATCTATCGGAACAATAGGACTTATCAAGGCTGTAAACACATTCAACCCGACCAAAAATATAAAGCTTGCAACATATGCGTCAAGGTGTATTGAAAACGAGATACTCATGTATCTGAGAAAAACTACTCAGCAAAGAAACGAGGTTTCAATAGACGAGCCGCTCAATATCGACTGGGACGGCAACGAGCTTCTTTTGTCTGACGTTATAGGTACCGACGCAGACGAGGTCAGCCAGCGAATAGAAGGCGAAACCGAAAAGCAGCTTCTAATAAAGGCGGTTGAAGCCCTTAAGGGCAGAGAGAAAATGATAATGCAAATGCGCTTCGGTCTTACCGGAGGCAAGGAGATGACGCAAAAGGAGGTGGCTGACGTCGTCGGAATATCACAGTCTTATATATCAAGGCTTGAAAAAAGAATTCTAAAGGAGCTAAAAAAAGAGCTGGAAGCTATATATTAAAGGATACCCCTCTCGAAACGAATCCGAGAGGGGTAAATTCCATATTATACAAGTGGAAATACTGAATACATGGTTTTCTAACAGGTAATAATGAATACATCGCATTTCTAAATTTTGCACATACTGATTTTTAAAGGCTCGACAATAAAGCCGCCGAGCCGGACGTCATGGTATTGACTGATAATATGCGATTATTTAGAAGAAATTTTCATTATTTCGGAGAGTGCCATGCAGTATAATAAGGTTGAAATAAGCGGAGTTAATACCTCAAAGCTCAAGGTTTTAAGCGAAGATAAGAAGATGGAGCTTTTAAAAAAGGTAAAAGCAGGGGACAAAGCAGCAAGAGAGGAACTGATTCAGGGAAACTTAAGGTTAGTTTTAAGCGTTATCCAAAAATTTATGTCCAGAGGAACGCCGCCGGATGACTTATTCCAGGTCGGAGTTGTAGGCTTGATTAAGGCTATAGATAACTTTGACGTATCGCTGGACGTCAGGTTTTCGACTTATGCTGTCCCGATGATAATGGGGGAGCTGCGGCGCTTTCTGCGTGACGATGCGCCGATAAGAGTTTCGCGTTCGATGAGGGACTTAGCTTATAAGGCCATGCAGGCAAGAGAAAAGCTGATGAACGAGCAAAATAATGAGCCGACCGCCAAGGACATTTCCAAGGAAATAGGAGTGCCGCAGTCAGAGGTTGTTTTTGCACTTGAATCAATAAGCGAGCCTGTTTCTATTTACGAGCCGGTTTACTCCAATACCGGAGACGCACTTTATATGCTCGACCAGTTAGGCGACTCTGAATCTGACGAGGGCTGGATAGACGAGCTTTTACTGCGGGATGCAATAAAAATGCTTTCGGACAGAGAAAAAAACATTTTGTATCTGAGGTTTTATCAGGGGAAAACTCAGGTTGAAGTCGCAGATGAAATAGGAATATCGCAGGCTCAGGTTTCAAGGCTTGAAAAAAATGCGCTGTCACGGATTAAGTCGAAGGTTTAGGTTTATGATGAAACGTCTGTGAAGGGCTTGCTCTTTGCCTGCGAAAAACCGCTCCGAAAAATTCTTTCGGAACGGTTGACAGATTGATATTTCGTGTTATAATAATTAAAGAACAAGGCGGCTTGCCATCGCTAGTGGCGGTCGTTCCTGTAAAACAATTTTGAGTTGTAGGAAACGCCGTTCACCGCTATGGTGGGCGGTTATTTCTTGTTATTGCTGATAATAGCTATTACCAGAGTAACAAGTGATATAAGTACAATAGTGTAATTAAGCATATCGCTTAATGTAACATATACATTACTCATATGCACTCACCTCCCGCAATAGGAAGTGAACAACCTTTGAAAGTCGGATTCTATCCGTCAATGCTCCGTAAGCAATCGTTTGCTATTGCGAAGTCCGACTGGCAACAAAACCGACCTTCATTGCCGCCTTACAGCAAGATTATAACACATTATTTTACAAATTGCAACATTTAATAAAAACCGTCTGCGCATGAAAGACAAAATTTGTGCTTTGTCTCTTGACAAAATCAATTAATCGTGTTAATATGTCGACAATGACTGTGAAAAGAAGAAGTAGCACGCATGATTTTAACTCAAGAGAGCTTTCGGTCGGTGTGAGAAAGCGTTATGCGGCGTGTGAATACATCTTGGAGTTTGTATTCTGAACAGCGCTTTATGTGAAGCTGTAAAGTAGGAGTATGCGTTTTGCGCACGTTACAGCGCCCTTGAGGTCAATGTCCGTGTTTTTGTTTGCGGCTTGGCAAATTGAGGTGGTACAGCGGTTTAGGTTTAATCGCCCTCTTTGAGTTTTATACTCATCGGGGGCGTTTTTATTTTGGGGTGATATGGTGCAATACGTTGCCGCAAAGACAATTCTTCAAAAGAACAAGTCGGATGAATGGTTCGGAAACGACTACAACATGAACCTGTATCGCGGCTGCTGCCATGGCTGCATCTATTGCGACAGCAGAAGTGAGTGCTATCATGTCGAAAACTTTGATACAGTTCGTGCCAAGGAAAACGCTATGGAGATACTGGCTGATGAGCTTAGGCGCAAAGTCAGGACGGGTGTTATAGGAACCGGATCGATGTGTGACCCTTATAATCCATTTGAAAAAACGGAGCGGCTCACTGAAAAGTCGCTTATGCTCATTGACGCATACGGCTTTGGAGTGACAACGATAACAAAGTCCTCGCTCATAACCCGGGATATCGACCTGTATAGGCAGATACAAGAGCATTCACCGGTACTTTGCAAGATGACCGTTACTACCGCTGACGACAAGCTTTCAAGGCTGATTGAGCCGAATGTTTCTGTGTCGTCCGAGAGGTTTGAGGCTTTGGCAAGGATGTCCGAAGCAGGGCTTTTCACCGGTATAACCCTTATGCCTGTTTTACCCTTTATCGAGGACAGCGCCGATAACATTCTTTCAATAGTACGCATGGCGCATGAGTGCGGAGTAAAGTGTATATATCCGGCGTTCGGGGTGACACTTCGGATGAATCAGCGTGAGCATTTTTATAATAAGCTTGATGAGCTGTTCCCCGGGATGTCTCAAAAATACAAGCGGTATTACGGTGAGCGGTATCGGTGTACATCGCCAAACGCTAAAAAGCTCTGGAGCGTTTTCACCGCTGAGTGCGACCGCTTTGGGATACTATATGAAATGCGTTCAATCATCAAGGCATACAAAAGAGGGTATGAAAGCCCACAGCTTAGTTTTTTTGATTATAATTTATAATGGAGGATAAAATCATGGGCATTTATGAAGAATTAGTGGCGAGAGGGCTTATAGCTCAGGTCACGGATGAAAACGAAATAAAGGAAATGATCAACAACGGCAAGGCGACATTCTATATCGGCTTTGACTGCACAGCAGACAGCTTAACGGCAGGTCACTTCATGGCGCTGACCCTTATGAAGAGGCTTCAGATGGCAGGAAATAAGCCTATAGCTTTAATCGGTGGGGGAACTACTATGATAGGCGACCCGTCCGGCAGAACCGATATGAGAAAGATGCTGACTAAAGAGGATATCGACCACAATGCCGAGTGCTTCCGTCGTCAGATGGAGCGCTTTATTGAGTTTGGCGAGGGCAAGGCTATGATGGTCAACAATGCCGACTGGCTGTTAAACCTCAACTATGTCGAGCTTTTAAGAGAGGTCGGAGCCTGCTTCTCGGTCAACAATATGCTTCGTGCCGAGTGCTATAAGCAGAGGATGGAAAAGGGACTGTCATTCCTTGAATTTAACTACATGATTATGCAGTCCTATGACTTCTACTATATGTTCCAGAAATACGGCTGCAATATGCAGTTCGGCGGAAACGACCAGTGGTCTAATATGCTCGGCGGAACTGAGCTGATAAGGCGCAAACTCGGAAAAGACGCTCACTGCATGACAATAACCCTTCTTACCGACTCTCAGGGCAACAAGATGGGCAAAACAGCAGGCAACGCCGTATGGCTTGACCCCAACAAGACAAGTCCTTATGACTTCTTCCAGTACTGGCGCAACGTTGCGGACAGCGATGTTATGAAGTGTATAAGAATGCTTACCTTCCTGCCTCTTGAGGAAATCGACAAGATGGATTCATGGGAAGGCTCACAGCTCAACAAGGCAAAGGAGATTTTGGCATACGAGCTGACAAAGCTTGTCCACGGCGAGGAGGAAGCTCAGAAGGCACTTTCAGCCGCAAAGGCAGTATTCGGCGGCTCCGGAACAAACGAAAATATGCCGACTGTTGAAATATCAGCCGACAGCGTTGGAATTTTGGACGCTATGATTGCCGCTAAGCTCGCACCCAGCAAGGGCGAGGCAAGACGTCTTATCCAGCAGGGTGGCGTCACCTTAAACGACCAAAAGGTGACTGACGCTAATACCGTTATAGACTTATCAGATGCCGCTATTATCAAAAAGGGCAAGAAGCAGGTAGTAAAGGTTGTCAAGGGATAGTGTTATCCCGAGGTAAAATGAAATTGCAGTCTTTATTATGACAGACAATTAAGCCGCCGCAAAATCACATTGGTGTGGATTTTGCGGCGGCTTTTTGCACGCTTTGTGAGATATAAGCTATAGTAATTTCATCAAGCTTCACAGCTTTGATGACGGTTGCGGTCGTCTGCCGGGCTGACAGCAAAGACGGTATTATCATCTTCTGCCAACAAGCGGATTATGAATCAGTTTTATTAAACAGCAGTCCTATAACAACGTCGACAGACGACCATATCAAATGTATCAGACCCAAGAGTATAACTATCGGTATTGCTATAATACCTATTGCCGCCAGTCCCAGCCAGATAATAGCCTTTTTAAGCGCAGAACCAATTGCATTTTTCATATCCGTCACCGTTGTCATTTTTCAGTTACGCTTAAGTTAACCGTTCCGCTGAAATCATCGTAAACAAGCATAATGTAATTTCCGCCGCTCTCAAAGTTAAACGATTGAGTAAGCTTGCCGTTTGAGTCGGTTTTAAACTCGAATATATCGTCGTTTTTTCTCACTCTTACAGTCACATCTCCGCTGACGGTTTTTATGTCTGCCTTTACGGTGACGTCTCTTGAATGAACAGACGTGCCGCCGAACACAGATTCCTTTGTCGTTTGTCTGTAGCACTGAGCATAGTACTCGCCGCTGAAATAACCGTCGGCGTCAACCGTTCGTGTGCCTATCAGCTTGTCGTCATCGGTTATACTGTAATTGCCGAGGGACTCCACAAGCTCGCTCCAAAAGTCCTTTGCACCTTCGACAATGTCCGTCTCATTTATCGAACTGAATATGTCATGGAAAAAGCCAACGGCTTTATGAGCGGAGCAAGCGCTTATCGAAACGGCAATTACTGCGCACGTCATCATTATTAATAATATTTTTGATATTAGCAATCTAAACACCGCAGCATCACTCCTTTGCACCGCTTACTATTTTGTAGTAAGCATTGGACGTCAGCTTGTATACGATAAGATACAAAAGTGCAAAAATTGCAAAGCAGATAAGGTTGACAACCAAGAACAGTGAAACGCTGTTAAAGCTCATAACTGCAAGCATTTTCTGAACGATAGGGAAGGCAAACGCCAAGTGACAGCCTGCAAACAAAAGAGGCAGGAAGAAAACAGTAAGCAGCTGCGAATTTATGCTCTTTTTGATCTCACGCTTAGTCATTCCGACCTTTTGCATTATATCAAACCTCGCCTGGTCCTCATAGCCCTCTGAGATTTGCTTGTAATAAATAATCAGAACAGCCGCCATAATAAATACTGCGCTCAGAAGTATTCCCAAGAAGAACAGTCCGCCGTAGATATCGACAAAATCGCTTTTACTTTCCGCTCTTGAAACAGCGGACATATATCGATAATTAAAATCCTCAGCCTTGCCTTGAGAGAGATCATATGCCTTTTGTGAGCAGAAAAGCCTTAGCCCTTCGCAAACCTTTTCCTGACCTGCGCTGTCAAGTCCCGTGTCGAAGGAGTAATTCCAAAATTTACTAAAAATATTTGATTCAACAGAGCCTATGCACGAATCTAAATCAGTAAGCACATCCTCAAGGCTCGGAACAATTATAGTTACAACAGGAACGGACATTGTTGCGACATCACCTATATTAAAGCAGTTGTCCACTCTGTCCTTGACCTTATAAGTCAGCCTTTTTGCAAGACAGACAGTGTCGCTGTTGCAGGCAGTTCTTGTGGTTGCCACTAAAACCTCGCCGTCCGAAAGCGAAGCATTGCTGCCGGTAAACGCATTGTAGTCGTCAACAGGCACGATTACAACCGAGCACGCATTTTTAGACAGACCTGAGTAATCGATATAGTTGTCAAACGACAAATCTCCGGTGTCGGGGTTAAAATATCCTGCTGTATTTGCCGAGCGATACTCGTGCTCGTTAATAAGCTCGCTGCCGGACGCCTTTGAAATCTCCTGAACTGCGCTCTTGATGTCTGGGATTGTCTCGTCGGATAAGTTTTCTATGTTGCGAAGATTCATGCTGAAGCATATTTCACCGGGGTATCTTACCTTAAGAGTATTGTCAATTCCGGCATACAGGCAGGTTGTTGATGATATCATAACCAAAACCATGGTTGACAGAATACATATTGACGCCAAGCCTGCGCCGTTTCTCTTCATTCTGAATACCATTGATGAAACTGATACAAAGTGATTCGACTTGTAATAGTAACGCTTGTTCTTTTGAAGCAGCCTGCAAAGCATAACCGAGCCGGAGATCATCAACATATACGTCGCAATAATAACCATAATAACTGCGACAAAGAATAAAAGCATTGCCACAAGCGGGTTTTGAACCGTGACAGCGATATAATATGCTCCGCCTAAAATGAGTACGCCGAGTATGCCTAAAATGTAATTGGCTTTGGGAGCCTTTTCGCCTGAATTTTCAGAGCGCATAAGGGATATGGCACTTGAAAAGGTTATCTGGCGCATAGAGTTTAAGTATAAAAGCAGGAATATAACCGAAAAGAGTGCGACTGTTATCAAAATTGACTGAAAAGAGATTGAAAGACTGAATCCGACGTCCGCCTGCAAAATCTTCAAAAGCCCCAGCTCGGCAAGCTTTGAAAAGAGTATTCCCAAGCTAAGACCCATGACAAGAGATATAGCAGCAATTATTATTGTTTCCCAGAGCATAATAATTCCGAGATTTGCTTTTTTCATTCCCAAAATGTTATATAAGCCGAATTCCTTTTTTCGCCTTCTTATCAGGAATGAGTTTGTATAGAACAAAAATATAAGGGCAAATATTGCAATAACCCATCCGCCGAGCGTCATTGTCATCTCAATTGTTCGCTTGCCCATAGGAAGGCTTTCAAAGGCTTCGTTATTGCACATAAACGCTATGATGTAATACATCATAATCATTCCGACGCAGGTAAGAATGTATGGTATATACAGTCTTTTGTTTTTTCTTATGCCGTCGAAGGCGAGCTTTGGATATAAACTGAATTTCATGCTTCGTCCTCCTTAGTCAGCTAAAGACTGAGTGTTTGAAAGCATGGTGAGGGTATCGGAAATCTTTTGATACATCTCGCTGTCTGTGTCGATTCCACGGTACAGCTGATGATAAACCTCGCCGTCCTTAATGAACAAAACACGGTTTGCCGAGCTTGCGGCTTTAACGGAGTGAGTTACCATCAGCACAGTCTGACCGGAATTGTTTATCTTTGTGAACAGTCTCAGCAGCTCGTCGGAGGACCTTGAATCAAGAGCGCCTGTAGGCTCGTCGGCAAGGATAATCTTCGGGTCAATTATCAGCGCTCTTGCAACAGCGGCACGCTGCTTTTGTCCTCCGGATACTTCGTAGGGATATTTCTTTAAAAGCTCAGAAATGCCGAGCTTTTTGGTGACGTCTAAAAGCCTTTGATGCATATCCTTATACGTCTTTCCGGCGAGGACGAGCGGAAGAAGGATGTTGTCCTCCAAGGTAAAGGTGTCTAAAAGGTTAAAATCCTGAAAAACAAAGCCGAGATTGTCTCTTCTGAACTCGGCGATTTTTGATTCCGAGATTTTTGATATGTCCATTGAATCGAGTATAACCCTACCGCTTGTCGGCTTGTCGAGAGCCGCTAAAATGTTCAGCAGGGTAGTCTTGCCCGAACCGGACTCGCCCATTATGGCGACGTACTCTCCCTTTTCAACTGTGAAGCTGACGTTTTTAAGCGCCTCAACCTTGTTCGCACCCAAATGCGTCGTATAAACACGGCGAATGCCGGATACTTCTAAAATACTCATATCAATCTGCCTTTCTTAAATAGATTTCATGAGCTGATTATATCAAATGCTTAAAATGCTTCGCCATAGATTCGGCTTACATTTTAAGCATTAATTCTTACGTTTTTGTAATGTTCAAGTTCATTAGATACACAAAAGCAGCGCATATCTTTTACTCAACATTAAGCTCATCCTGGCTCAAATCAATAATAAATATGCTTCCTTTGCCAAGCTCCGACTGTACGCTTATTGAAAATCCCAAATTGTCAATAATTCTTTTGCACAGGTACAGCCCCAATCCGCTTGAACCTTGAATGCTTCGACCGTTGCCGCCGGTATAGCTCATCTCAAAGATTCTCGGCAGGTCGCTTTGGTTGATTCCTGCTCCGGTGTCGGCAATGCAGAGCCTTCTTCCGTCATTTAAATATATTCTGACGCTTCCTGCTTGAGTATACTTCAGTGCATTGGATAAAAGCTGCTCTATAACAAAGCCGAGCCACTTGCCGTCGGTTACAACCGTAAGCATTGTGGGTTCATATTCCAAAGCAATCCTTTTGAGAATAAACT
>ULUB01027526.1_pt1 | contig 15215 bp, 17 predicted proteins | sample 1958111 | NCBI WGS metagenome assembly ULUB01 (sample SAMEA4835749, study PRJEB28245) | human gut metagenome | biome: gut microbiome; material: fecal sample | place: Denmark | collected 2008
GAAACTTTTGCAGAAGAATTTGAGATTAATTAAGGAGGAAAGGAAATGAAAATCTATGTGGTCGCTCATGAAAATATTATAATTCCAAAAGAATATAGGAAAGTTGAAATTGAAAAGGAAGAAGTAGTGCACTATATTAAAAAATCAGTAGCATATGAAGATATGCTTGAAAAATTGAATAATATAGATAGTATCGGCATAACGGATGAAGAGGAATATGTAGCTTATCTTGTGAATAATTGGCTTACAAATCAAGAGGAAGAATTTTATAAATTGGGTTACTATGATATTGGAGATTTTGATTTAATAATTGAGAATTAGGGGCTGAAAATTCAGCCCTTTAGGAGGTAATTAAATTATGTAGAATTAGAAGAAGTTGATTCCGCGCCTTTTATTAACAAATTAATCAATGAAGGTTATGTATCGAAATTAACTGTCCGTGAAGGAGGGAATTATATCTTACTCTTTGGTGCACAAGTCCAACTCCAGTAAGTTCGCTTATTGAAATACCTTTTAATCTAAACAATGGATTCTTATGTTCAGCAATTTTAAGAAAATAAAAAGGGGTTAAACCCCTTTTATCTGGTTTTTGTAAGTATAGCTGAACATAAAAATCCAGCTTCTAATCTTGTAATTACGGAAGTGGCAGCGTCTGTCTTGTAACTCAAAGTTGCTTTAGCTCGGATTTTATAATCATATAATCTACAATATACAGAAAAGGAATACCCTTCAATTGTTACTCCTGTATTTATAAAATAGGAATTAGCAGATTGCATAACGTAATTGTTATTCGTAAGGTACGATTTTAAATTATGTAGAATTGTAACTTCGCCTGCGCTCGCATTAGTTGGAAATTCTATAGTATAATTACCACCAGATAATAAATAGCATTTACATTCATACACATTTAAATCTGTAGATAGCGGGTTAATTAAGAAGAAAATATTATGTTCATTATCATAATAAGATTCACCCCCACCCCCAGCATGCTGGTCGACATACTGCTTTGTAGCAACTTGCATATTCTGAGTTGGATCTTCAGCAACTAATAATGAAGAGCTAACCTTTACCGTTTCAAAACTTCCAATATTCATTTGCTTCACACCATTGCCTGCGCAGGTGTAATGAATATCTGAATCAACATTAGCTAATGTGTAGGTAACGCCGTCGGTAGAAGTTGAATCATTCGTATGAAAAATAGTCTGTGTCACAATACCTAAATTACCACTGTCCATTTGGGCAACCAGTCCAAAATCAACTAATTCACCTATAGAAGCAGTAGTACCAAAACGAACAGCACCAGTCAACGTACCGCCGGTTAGAGGTAAATAATTATGAATCTGCTCATAAACATCATTTTTAGCAACTGCGATCTGACCATCAACATATGATTTCGGCGCGGCATCTCCGTTATTCGTAGGAGTTTTCACATTTTGGATTCTTGTTTCATTTCCAAACTGAAGCGTACCAATATTGTTCATTTCTACAATGTCAGTATTGGAGTTACCCGTAAGAACCAAATGTCCAGTACCTTCATTCTGATAGAGAGCATAATTCGCCGCACCGAAACGAACGGAATTATTTACTCCCATATTAATATCGCCTGACATCGTGCCGCCAGTCAGCGGCAGATAATCTCCAGTAGGTTTTACCCCAGCAACAACATTATCAACGTATTCCTTGTTTGCGGCATCCATCGCCTCCACAGGATCAGCAACCATAGAAATCTTTGCACCGTCAACATCAATTTCCGGATAACCTTCGAAGAGAAGCGTATTATTTCCACCCACAATATGACCGGTATCCATCACGATTTGATTCAGTCCCATAGTGAGATTGCCGGTCATGGTATCGCCAGCTTTCTTAACATAGTCACCTTCCACGGTGGTAATGTCCTGCTTAATATTCAAAATCTCATTATTAATGGAACTGATATTCGTTTCATTCGTAGTCACACGGGTCGTAAGAGAAGTAATATTGTTCTCTGCAGTACCCATTCTTGTCGTAAGAGCCGCAATCTGATTATTTACGTCAGTGAGTTCAGCATTAATACCAGTTACTTCACTATCCAATGTTATCTTATTTACAGCATCAAAATCATTCTGAGGATTTCCCACATTTGAAATTCTCAATGGAGAAGGCTCAAACGATAAAGGAGCGTAAAGTTTCAATCCATCTTGAAGGTTAGCAAATTTAAGGGCAACATTGCTACCAATACTCATGTTTAACATATCATTGAGATAAAGATTTCCGTGTAAATGGGTATCCCTATGATCGTCGGGTTTACCAACCTGTAAACGACCCGTGTTAAGATCTCCTGATATGTCAGCGGATCCATCAACAGAAAGACCTCCATAAGAGATGGTAAGCTTACCCGACATAGTATCCCCAGCTTTTTTCACAAAGGTTTCCTTTGCTTCATCCAGAGTATCTGCGGCTTCTTTTGCGGAGTTTGCCGCATCGGTAGCGGACTGAGCCGCCTGAGAAGCAGAGTTTGCAGAAGCAACCGCACTGTTCTGGGAAGCCGTGGCAGAAGCGGCGGACTGAGAAGCAGAGTTTGCAGAAGCAACCGCACTGTTCTGGGAAGCCGTAGCAGAAGCGGCGGACTGAGAAGCAGAGTTTGCAGAAGCATCCGCACTGTTTTTCGATTCCGTAGCAGAAGCGGCGGAAGCATCTGCACTGTTTTTCGATTCTGTAGCAGAAGCGGCACTTTCCGATGCGCTACCGGCGGATGCGGCCGCGGATGTTGCGGACTCCTGTGCGGAGTTTGCCGCCGCTTGAGCTTGTGCTTTTGCGTTTTCTGCTTCGGTGTGGGCGCGATCCGCTTCCGAAGATGCTCTGTCTGCCTGATTCTGAGCTTCTAAGGCAGAAGCGGCGGCGGCATCCGCTTCCGAGCTGGCACGATCTGCCTGTTTTTTCGCGTCTTCTGCGGACGCTTGCGATTTATTCGCTTCCTGTTCTGCCCGATCTGCTTGCGCTTTCGCTTCTTCCATCCATTTGTTGGTCTGTTCAAGAACCTCTTGAAATGCCTTATCAATGATTTCATAGTTTTCATTCATGTCATTGATCACTTCATTGAAGTGCAGATTCGTCTTGTTCATAATCTCGTAGAACGAGAGAGAATCATCATAGATGGTCGGAATAGCTAACTGTGTGTGATAGTGGATATAGCGAAGTGGGTTTAAATATCTCATAGTTACCTCCTAATAATATACGCCGAGGAAGCAATCTTCCAGCTCCTCAATAATCATCACATCAATATTTAAAAGGGTTTCTCTCCACTTTAAAATAAGATCGTTCGGGTTTACACCGTCCCAACCGGTGATTTCACGAATATAATCAGTATTCGTTTTACCCTTGACGTTATGAGTATAGTCCGTATCACGGCTATTTTCATCGGTAAAATGACGATCATAAGTAGAATCAACTTTTGTGTTTGAAGTATCGTTATAGGTTTGATCCGTTGTATTCTCTGAGGTACCGTCATTCGTTGTTTTCTCATTTCCCGAGGTGGAACGAAAATCTGTTGAGGTGGCATATAGATTATTTTCCAGATCGTTCCATGTTAACTGATTCATCGGGGTGTTGGATGCCACATCTTTTACCGTTTCGGAATAAGTTCTGGTACCTTCGTCATGTGTTTTTCCCGTCTGTTTGATATTGGTCTTGGCATCGTCGGTAAAATCAGTTAACGTATTTGCTGTATCAGAAGTTGTCGCAGTGTCATGATAGTCGCTTGATTCGTTTGATGTCTTGTCTTCGGTACGATTTTCATTTCCGAGATATTTTTCAATGTAGTTTCTTGTCCAAAGTTTTTCATATTTTACTTGTGTTGTTTCCCACAGTTGAATATAGTACGGCATGATCTCGCCGAGGGTTTGCTGTAGACGTAGTTTCCAAAACTCTACCGTTTCCTCGCCAATTTCCCGGAAGTAATAATGCCGTAAAATCTTTTGGCAGAGGGTAGGACGATAGGATTCTTCCCAGATGGGAAAATCATAGAAGATCTTTTCCCATACGGCGGGGATGATGGTATTTACATCCGTGACCCAATTATTTGGGGGTTTGGTATTGTCATTAATTACTTGGTTATATAAATATTCGCAATACCAGCGCACCATAGTTGTTGTGCTACTCACTACTGCTCACCCCCTTAGACTGTCGTGCAATTCTTTGCGTAGAGAAAGTATCATCTTCTGGATTATCCTGATGGGTATTATAAGTATAACCCTGTGTATTTTCTCCGAGAATATCTGCGTAAAGGTTGGAACGAAAGTCTACGGATACGTTCGTACCAAAGAGTTCATTGAAATGTTCTACCGCTTGGCGCCGTGACACAAGACCTACATTCTGGGCCATTTCGGAATATCCTAACCCAGCGGTTACTTCATTCGAAACAAGGCGTTCCGTCTTTTCCGAAGCGGGGGTAACGATACCAAAGGCAGATAACATTTCTTTCCACGTATTAATCTTTTGGACCTGCAACTTATCTGCGATATATGGAATATTTTGATTCAAAATTTCAATGTTGTCAATTGGTGTTCCTTCGGATGTCATAATAAACGGTTGATAACCAAAGAATTTCTGCATCAGATTCTTATAGGTAAGTTTCTTTTTCTCTGGGGTTTTGACAATCAGTGCGAACTTCTGCAATTCCACATTGGAAAGAATATTCATTTCAATGCTGGTCAATTTCTGCGCAAAGAGATAAGCCGTCGGTTCATCAGGTAACCAGCTCAAGTTATTAAAACACAGAGCACAGTTTTTCATATCTAATTCTTTGTAGGTATAATTTACATTGGTACTATATGCGGTAACCTTTTTCGGCAGATTATAAAAATCCATCTCACCGGTAGTCGTACATTGAAGCGAGAGATATTTTTCCAGAATTTCATCGTAAAAGAAGACACATTTTCCGTTGTAAAATAGCAACCATTCGATATATCTTTCATTCATATCTTCTGGAAGATCTCTCCATTCATAACGCGATAAGGCGATATTTCGAATCCGATTGTAATAATCGTGAAATATCGCGTTTTTCATTCGCAGAATGGTTTTATCCGACCATTCTAAAGGCAATCCTCGGTTTCTCAATGTCCTAACACTCCTTCATTATTATTTAGATCATAATTTCCAACATCTGTGGTATGCCAGAACGTGATCCCGTTGGATAAAATCTGCTTGATCATTCGCATATCTCCTACAGGCATGTTTCCGGTCACCGATGGTTGATCTAACTTCAGGTAGTTCCAGTATTTTCTTGTATGTAAATTAGGTACCCCGGTACTATTGACGCGATATCCAAACTTCGTAAAGTAATCATCAATTTTTACAACATAGCCCCAGTGGAGACGCTTATGAATAATCCAAAAATCCATTGTTTCAATGTTGTAATTCACGCCGCCGACATTACTTGCTCCTCGGCTTTGATCTGGTTGACTTTTGACTACGGATAATCCGCCGAAAGTAGAAAGGCCGGCCTGCAAGGCTCCCATACCAGCCTGTGCAATAGACATTCCCGCGCTTGCAGCTAAGGAACCCTTGGAACCTCCCGAAGAGTTCATCACACCGCTTGCTGCTTGGTTTGCCGAACCTAATGCCGAAGCTAACATACTCAAGGTAATATTGGTATCTTGCTGTGCATAGTAGTTCTCCCATACACCAAAGTTCCAGTTACACTGAGGAAAACCGGTAAGTTTTACACCATAATCAATATTATTTTCATGTTTCATATAATATTGCGGAAACATAAAATAAGTAGGGTTTGGACCAAAAGCGAACTTAAAGCTAAATTTCATTTCCGCATTTCCGGGAATAGGGTCACTTTCAATAATATCCTCATATTTGAAATCGTAGCTTTGCCCGTCCATAGTTGTTATTGTAAAGAAATGATATGGCCAGCAAAATAACTTATTATTTTTCGGAACATAATCATCATCTAAATTAGTGTAATTAATTTTATAACTCTTTTCACGTATTACACCGTCAAGAACTTCCGCCTTGTACTTCCACCCGTCTTCTGGAACCATTGAAAGCCCGGTGGCAGGAACCATGGAAATAGAATTAATTGCGCCGGCTTTTCCCGATTCATTCATCTTTTTCAACCATTCATTTAAAGCTTCCAGACAGGCGGAAGGGTTTTGATAAATAGGAAAAGCAATATATTTTAAACCTTGATAGGTATTTTGAATCATTTCCCCCTCTCGCACTTCGTCGTCCTGATCACAGTCTTCCGAGGTAGCGATTAATACGACAGAGGAATAATCTTTCGATAAATCAGAAGAGGTACCACCAAACAGCCCCGATGGTTCTATTTTGTAGTATTCATACCGTTGCATGAAATTCAGGCCTTCTTCTACCACATTTCGTGAGATAGTATCATCCGCAACGTGCATCCGCTCGATAAAGGATTTTTTAATTTCAAAATCGAAAAGCCATGTTTGCATGACGTCAATTTCAAACGTAATCGCAGTGCAATTTTCATTGATATATAAAATATCGGAAATAAAGGCATAAAGCCATTTATTACCAAAGCCCCCATTCTGGAAACATAAATAGTTACAATCGTAAAAATAATCGGCTACATCTTCCAGAAAGATTGCCCATGTAGTACTATTCGATGCCAGACGCTGATAGGTTAAACCGCTATACGTCTTTTTCGTTTTCGATGCAAAATAGCTTTCCTGTGCAGATTTTGACGTAAACAAAATCGTGTCCGTATAGGTATTATCTAACGGAATCGACTGACATACACGAACCGTTGTCGATGGACCAATTAAAGGACGAATCATATTCTTACCTCCAATTCAGCGATAGCCTGCCGTTTCTTGGCAGGCTATCATATAGTAAAAGGAAAGGAGTAGAGTTAATCATTTTCCCTCGTCGAAATGGTAGCCGTCTGGCTAACTGGAAAATACTTCGATTTTGCAATAATCTTAAACGTGTTTGGAATCTTTTCATTTGCAGAAACATATACTCGAACCTGAGTATTATTTACAACCGTCATGGTTGTTTCGGTAGATTCATTTCCGGTCATTTCCCACTCAAGGGTATCATCTACCGTGCCTGTGGACTTGATCGTCGCATTGATGGTCACAACTTTTGGCAACTGAGATCTCTGAATGTCACTGTTAGATGGATTCAGTGTAATTCCTGTAATCTCATTATCTGGAACAGTAAACAGAATCGCATTTGCAAAACGAGAAACAGAAAATACTGTCCACTTATGAAGGAAGTAGTTCCAATACAGTCCTTCCGGATTGCGAACATCTTCAAACTGGAGAAGCACATCGTAAATCTGGAAAAAGCTTTCGTCACACAGAAGCAGTTTTGCGCCGGTAAGCTCACCGAAGTTATCAATTAAGATTCTTCTTCCCATGAACTCTGCTTTATCCATGTTAAATGCGGAAGCCAGTACTTCCACATCCATCATTGCATCAAATTCTGCGTCGATGAAGATAATCTGTGAACTGCGGTCCGTATAGGTCGGAACTCCCATAGCGTTGTACTGCGTGGACATAAAGGTCAGCTTATTGCTGTAACCCTTTACCGTAGAAATGATCGACTTCATGTTTTCTGCAGTAACTGTCGGAATTTCTACCTCATAGAATAAGCCTTTCTTTGCATATTCTACAATCAACTGCTTCATTGTAATAAACTCGTCATATTCCATACCGGAGTACAGGCTGGAAATAATATCACTTACCAGATTGTAAACACCATCTTCCGAAAGGAACGCTCTTTCCAGATCTCTTCTCTGAATTGTCGTTTTGAAGAAATTCTGATAGTCCAGCTTATGGAAAATAGATTTTACATCCGGTATTTCCCGCTTCATGAACTCCGTTTCCGCTGTCTGAGGATTGTAAATCTTTGCCTTAGCAAGAGAAGTGTATACTTCTTCAATGGTTTCTCCGTAATCAAGCATACCCTTTTTCAGCATGGCAAACGGATTCTTGTAAAGCCTTGAAGTAAGAATGACTTTACCGATACGATTTACCAAAGCATCAAGAAACTCATTTGCCAGCCCCGGAAAATTGAGAACCGCAGACCCGTAAGTCTTAATATCTTCCTGCGTTGCTACAGGAACTCTTTCCTGAAAGGAAAGGGATGCGTCATTACGAATCGCATTTAAAATATCTACACCGTTTTTTGCTAATTTCACATTTTTTGGTTTTGTTGCCATTTTTCACACCTCTTAATCTTCTTCCGTCACAAAGACATCATCATAAGTAAGTTCTTCTGCACTATGCGCAGTTTCTCCTTCATCTAATACGGTCGTATCAGAGTCCACCGTAGAATCTCCGTTCATAAAACGTTCTACATAGCGCCTTTTTAAATCATTATAAGAATTTAAGGCATCATCTTTTTCTGCATGAGCGGCAGCTAACGCTTCATCCAAAGTAACAATTTTACCTTCTAATTCTTTGTTGTAATCAGCAATTGTTTTTACCGCAGTCAAACCTTCATCAGAATCAGCAAATCCCTGACTTACAATGTCTAACGCTTCATATATCGTCATTTCGTTTCACCTCCTAAAGTTTTCGCAAGCTGATAAATGTTATTTGCGTTCGTAAGAGCCATGCGATAGCAAATAACAATCACACGGAGCATATCTTCTGTCAAATTCAAACCTTCTCCTGTACCTTTAATTATATCAGATTTGATCAAATCTTCAATAATTTCTTTTGCGTAATCAGGAATTTCTTCTAATTTCTGGTATCTTTTTTCTGCCATTTCTGTTTCCTCCTTAATTTCTTCGGCTTTATATTTTTCATAATTGGCCCGAACAAATTCCGTATTTCCACGGAATAACTTTACGGTTGTTCGAGTATCTACATGAGTAAACGTCGTATACGTTCCAACCGTATATTTACTATGGTCATAGACATAGGTCTGCACTGCGGCTGGGGGAACTCCGGATACCTGTATATCTGCGGCTTTTCCAAGCGTATGCTGAGAATTTGATACACCTCCAACTGCCGCATTATGCGACTTCGTGCGATATCCCGAAGTAATGACCACAGGTTTTCCAAAATATTCTCGGATTTGATCCAACAGATCGACTAAATTATCATCGATTAAAACGGTAGGATATCCATCTTTTGACTGAAATTCTCTTACTTTAAAATACTTACCCACTTGATAGTCTAAATTCGTAAAAGTGCTAACCATCCGAACCTCCTGTTAAATGTACATTCGACGCCGATATATTTTGAATGTGCGTAATATGCGCCCAATAGCCAGCTTTAAAATACTGCTGATAATTTCCAAGGATTTCATCACAACGATAAAACTCACTATCGTTAAAATACCACCAGCCGTTAGAATAAGACGGAAAATAGGTGCCGGTATAAGTTTTCCCATTGGGACGCTTAAAGACTACCGTAAATCTGCGGATCGTAACATCAATCGCTCCGGACTCTCCGCCGCCCCCTTCTCCTCCACCGCCGGGGTCAGCTCCATTCTGAAATTCACGCCAGTAACCTTCCGAAGCTCCCGTACTGCTCACGGTATTCGACCCATTATTTTTCCAGATAACACGGGAGCTTCGCGTATCCACATGGGTAAAAGTACCGTAAACACCGATTCCCCCGGTCGAAAAGGTTTCTTCCACGTAGTTTGCTACGGCTAAGGGCGGTACACCTCGAAGCTGAATATCAGCGGCTGTCCCCTTGGTATGCTGACTGGATGCCGCACCGCCTACCACGGCATTATACGATGGGGTACGGTACCCGGACGTTATTGTGATCCCCGACCCGAAAACGCCGCGAATCCGCTCCAATCGTTCGACAAGAGCATCGTCGATCAACACGGTATCCGATCCATCATTACACGCAAACTCGCGAACCTTAAAATGTTCCGATACATTGGTGTTTGCGTCGGTTCTCATGCTATACGTCTGTACCGCCATTGTTTACCGCCTTTTTAATTTCTTCCACCATCACCTTAATCTGTGTTAACATTTCATTCATGTGCTCATCTGACTTTGTCATCTGATAATAAAAAAGCAGACACATCACGATCGGAAATCCTACCGTTGAAATATAAGACATAATCTGTTCCATTCAACCCTCCTTTAACGGATCATATTTAAAATCTCCAAACCAATCCGCTTGACGCGCTGGTTTTCAAAATATAGAAATCCCTGCTCATATCCCTGGATCATCAGATTCAGCCACGCAATTTTTCTTCCTCGATTTGCAAAATAGGTATTTTCAGTATGGTCTTCTCTGGTTAATGCATAGGTTACGCGAGACTTGTCGAAAGTAGAATCCATATACAGATACCCATTTCGGCGATCAAACCAAAGCCCATACTCCATATCCAGATACACAAGATTGCATACGCTCTTGACATCTCCGGTTTTCTTTTTAATAAAGTCCTTAGTATCTTCAACATATTCGTTATCTATTGCATATTGCCCGAACTTAGATCCCTCGATCAACTGACCGAACCGAGTTGATTTTTTCTTATCCCGATAATCTTGCGATAAGGTATGTTCCAAGTAAATTAATCCATTATCCGTTAGTTTCCAACGCTTTTTCCCGTAAGGCTGGGATAAGTTAAAATAATCATAATAAACATTGGAAACATTAATACTATTGGATAGAAAATATACCGGAACATCATTCATTCGAGATATCGTTTCGTAAAGGTCTAAAAATAACCGAATCTCATTTTTTAAGTATTTCTTGCTCTGAAATTCATCAAAACATATGGAAGTAACTCCAGCGTAAGATACGGACTTATCTTTCCCTCCGGTATTTAAATCCACTCCATAGCCCATAAGCTTCCATCCACCTTTTTCTACTTCACGTCCACGCTCATAGAAAAAAGTTCCGCTTTTCCCCGTCGTTACTTTGAATTCTTTCTCCGGATATAAATGCTCTATATCTTTAAAAAAAGACTTTGCCGCCTTTACTAATTCCGTTTCAAATCTTCGTAAATAAACAAAATTTTCATCTTTTTCAAAATAATTTTTACAAGCAATCTGCGTTTTAAAACCGTAAGTCTTTCCGTTTCCTCGCTCTCCGGTAATAAAATTAAATAATGCTTTCTTTTCTAAACAATTTTCATAACTATAATACATTCTTTCGCCCCTTTTTAAGAATGTACAGGCGCAGAATAACACTATTCCCATAGCCATGGATGTCCGGGCGGGGCTTAATCCGTGGATTCCCTTCATCATTATTTCCGCTAACCTGTACATAATTATTATATCAAAAAATGTGTGTATAGTCTATTTTAAATTAAAAGTAGTTTCAATTAATACAGCCCCGCCTTCCGTTTGCGTAAGCATTAATTTTCCTGTGTAAATCTGACCTGTTTTAAAATTATCATACGTAACTTGTTCATAGCATTTTGCTGGTAGACCTGCACAGGTAATTAATAACTCACCATCTTTTTCTCCAATGTATCGTTTCGCTCTGATATATCTTGCTCGATCAAATTCTTTTTCAATTTTAAAATATCCTAATTTTTCATTGTCCAAAGGGATATTGTCTGATTTTTCTTTTAAATGTAATGAATCTGTGTCGCAGTAAATAAAGCTATCGTAATTTTTCTGTGCATAAGATATGATATGCTTTCTTGCATATGCAGTCACGAATAACCCAACAGGTAAATAATATTCTGGACGAAATTCTGGTGACATTGTTTGAAATCGTAAAATATTATTTTCTAAGTAAGGAATTTTTTGTGATTTTAACGGATTCGTCGCAAATTTTCCATAAGTTGAATTTTGCATCTGTTTTGAAATAAAACGTAATCCATTATTCCCTTCTCTTCCTGCCTTTTCTTTTACTGCTGCCCATTTTTGGATGAACTCAGTGAAGAGATCTTCTGTCCCACGAAAATAGTAAACCTTATGCACTCTAAAATACGCTACTTCATAATGTTCTAAAAACATTTCATAGTCAACCGAAGTTAAGGTTAAGTTCACAATTTCACTTTTACTATTTTCCAGATACTCCCTTCCGTTAAATAACTGCGAATTTTTAATCTGTATCGTAGGCAATTTACCATCTTTCAACCAAAATTCACAATCAAAATTAATAATAAAAAGACTATATCCGGTTATCTCTTCCAGATCATGGGTGATGATCGGCGCTCCGAATGGAAATATATTTTCTGACATGACATAAGGGTAAAGAGAATTTACATCGTATACGACTACATTCTCAAATTCTTTCCCCTCATATCCCTTTTTTAAATAAGTCCATCCTCCTCGATAGGCATGTCGTAATTCTTTATCAATCGATAATGCTAAATTTTCTTGCTTTGATAAGTTTAAATTCGTAAGATACGGTTCGTCATTTTGCAATATTGGGAAAATTCGTTCAAATTTTTGCTTTCCTATGGTTTCTTTCAAGTCATTCATCGCTGCCGAAGATAAGGTTAGTCGGTTGATGTTATTCTCAAACATTTGATTTAACGAGTCCCTTAAAATAATGACATCATTTTTTAAATACTCAAAATCTTGCTGAGATAACGAACCTCCAATTTCTCGTTCTTCATCGTAATCAATTTCTAACTTCTCAATTCCCAAGTTAAATGTCTTTGGCATTTTACTAATCGGCATAGGAATCAACTTCAATGAATCAACGAAAGTAACTTTAAAAATTTTCGTTACTCTTTTCTGCGACGTATAGAAAAAATTACATTCAATTCTATACCATTGATTTCGATCTGTAATTAATGTACGAAATTCACATGCTTCTTCTAACTTCTCTTGCTTATGTGTCCATCCGTTTTGTAGTAAATAATTTACAATAAAACTTCCGTCAAATTTGAGATTGTGAAAATAGATTTTGCTTCGTTTCTTTAATTTATAACAAAATTCAATAAAAGATTGAATATTTGTTCCGCATTCAAAGGGTGACATACAATCTAAATTACTAATCCCCCATGCCCAAACTTCCGTTTTTTCTGGATCCGTTGTTGTTTCAAAATCTGCCGCAAAAATCTCCGTCTTAGACATAGGATTTTACTTGCTCAATTCCCCATAATAATTCTTGAATTTTCTGCTCTGCGGAAATTGGCATGTAAATTATAAATTCGATTGTAAACACATCTCTATAATCTTCGGTTAACGCTAATTGGTAAAATTCTTCAGGACTAATATCTCCCAGCGCTTCCTCCACTACTCCTCGTATTTCTGGACCTAATTCATCTTCTATCCCGTTTAAATAGTTTTGATAATAAGAATCAACATTTCTTTCTTTTGATAAGTCAATCATTAGATTTCGTTTAAACCTTGACCATTGATTTGGGTCGTTAAAACGGGCTTCATCAAAGGGCACAGGTTCTTGCAAACTTTTTTCTTGTGATGCTGTCCATCCAGATCTTCCTTCTACAAACCTACCATATTTTTCTGCTCTTTTTCTTCTCTTTTCGTTTCTTCTCTGATTTAATCTCGCCGTTTCTGATATGGCATAAGTAGATGTTAAAACGTCTTTTACTCTCACAATTTCAAGATTCTTCGGTGATGGTATTTTCTTCATCTGCTTTACTTCAGAACGTAATGCTTTCATGTTTGGATAGTTCTTCATTAGCTCATCCACCGAACGACGTGGTGGTGCATAGCTCTTGCCGAACTGTTTTTCAATCCTTGTAACCGCAGCGTTATAACTTCTTACCGCAGAAGCGGCGAATTGACGCCGCTTACGGTAAGCCTGTGTTAGTTTCGGCTTCTTTGCCATATTTTAACTCCTATACTAAATTAAATGTGGCATACTTTTTCATTCCTGTTCCTTCCTGACGAATTTCAATAGTAATCGGTTTGTTCAAAATGACTTCCTCGCCAAAGATCAACTGATAATTTCTTACAGCGCCCGCAAACCCTCTGGATAACGCAGAATAAGATTTACCTGCTGTGTCGATGATAATTGTTCTTGGCAATACTTCAATTTCCCCTGTCTGCTGTGATTTCATTTCTACTGGATAAACTAACCAAGCCTGCACTTCAATCTGCTGACCGTAACATTCTGAAATTTTGTAATCAGGATTGTTCAAAGCATTGAAAACATTCATTTTCAATTCTTCAGGTAATGTCTGCACTGTTTTCTGTACACTTAATTCGTTCATTTTATTTCCTCCTATTTTAAAAAAGAAAAGATTATATATTCAATAAAGAATCTCTCAATTCTTTAATGACACGATTTAAATCTAAAATATCACATCGTTCTAATTTATCAGTAATATCTACCCAACCTAATTTCACTTGATCACATTCTGTATCCTTTAAATCTAAACATACATCATCAGTAACTAAATTATACCACAAACTATACGATTGATCTCTGTATATTCTATCACGTATTTCAAATAATGCTTCAATTTTTCTCATAGATTCTGCAACACCTCACTGTAAATATTCATTGTGTGTAAGTAGACAAATAAGTTATAACCAAAATATAATACTCCAAATACTATGATTGCAATGCCTATCCAAAAATATTGTTTTTTCATTTTATTTACTCCTTTCCTGTAATACTTTAAAAGAAAATTATAATAAACTCAAATACTAACATTACAATTCCTATCCAAAAATATTGTCGGTTATTTTTTCCTATATTCATAATATTCTGCCTCATCCATTAGAACGTATTCATTTTCAACTTTTACGATCTTTTTTCCTTCACTATTTGCTTTCTTTGCAAAATATCTGGAAATATATCTTCCTGTTTCTGGATTAATTCCTTTTTTCTCATATTCTGTTTGAGGTGGCTTCCGATGTCTCTTTCTATATGCAATATCTGCAATCGCTGTACTGACTTTGTAATATCGGCGATGATATACGTAACCCTCAGGATTTTCAATGTAATTCCCATGTATGGTTAAATGTAATCTCCAATCATCTTTATCTTCGTAAATTCTGTCTTCCCATGATTTTGCAATACATTCAAAGTTTTCTTTTTCATTTTCAGGAATTTCAAAGAAAAGATAGTTATTTTTTAAATAAAGTAGAATATATTCTTCTGCTTCTTCTTTTGTCGGAAAATCACCAAAAATTCTATTAAATTGTGTTTTAATATAATATTTACATTCAATCGGTATGATCAGAAATCCATACATTTCGTACCAACGCTTTGGGGCTAAATCATGTTTTTTTTCTAAATAATGTAAGTCCTTCAGCCCAATGTCTAAAGCTTCTTTAAAGTCTATGTACATTCGTTTCCTCCTTAATTAATCTCAAATTCTTCTGCAAAAGTTTC
>ULUB01017141.1_pt1 | contig 15169 bp, 10 predicted proteins | sample 1958111 | NCBI WGS metagenome assembly ULUB01 (sample SAMEA4835749, study PRJEB28245) | human gut metagenome | biome: gut microbiome; material: fecal sample | place: Denmark | collected 2008
CCTGAAATAAGGGATCCCCTTGCCTATGGCCATCCCCACGGCCTGTCCCAGGACGGAATAGTCGAATACGGACCCGCCCATGTCCTCGACGTCTACGACGACGGTGGGTCTCCTGTTCTCGGTAAGGTGGAGCCCGTAGTTGGCGGTCTTTCCGAGGATGGCGGCGGCCAACGCCCCAGGTCCGCCCTCCCTGTTGGTCCTGGCCCCGAAATAGGAGTTCACCACGGACAGGGCGGACGACTCCGCCCATGCGACGTGGTCCCCGAACCCGGGGACGTTGTCCCCGATATACGGGGTGCAGGAACACGTCTTCCTGATACCCATCTTCCCATACAGCTCGATGATCTGCAGCTGCTTCTCGGCGAACTCGGGACCGATATGCATCTCCTTCCAACGCTCGCGGTCCATCCCCACCGGGTTGAGGGTGGATGGGACGGATACCTTGGCCCCGCCGGCTACCATGTCCGAGAGGTACTTGAGACCGCCCTCTCCGATCGTCTTATATGAAGCACCCGAAAGGTGGGCGGATGTGATATCCACGAGACTGTCCGCCCCGTAGATCTTTCCGAGGGCGACGACCAGTTCCATGGCCTTCTGGGCACCGGCGCCTTTCTCGCCGTCGAATATGGCCTGCTCCTCATCTGTGAGAATCATACTTCATAATCGCCGTATGGATTATATGGGTTGCTTTCGGCGGACCGCACCCGTCCGTCGATGTTGGCAATTCCATTGATATAGATTGAAGACGAGTCACACCGGACAGATGTCCAGAGTGTCCAAGAACCTACGCAGCCCGAGGATGTCCCTCCGCTCCCGCCTTACCGAGGAGCAGTTCCGCAGCACGGATTACCGCAGTCTCTGGACCAAACGCTCCAACGAGGAGTGGATAAAGCACATCGAAAGGGTCAGACACATGAGCGACGACCCGTATCCGAATCCCGGGGATTGGATCGGGCAGAGGGTCGACGAATATTGGATCGACGGCATGCAGGTTTTCTGCTGGGGCAGCAGGCACGAACAGGGGCAGCCCGTCCTCATATATTTCCACGGAGGCGGATTCCTCTATCCTCCCCTCAGGTCGCACTTCGAGATGGTGGACAAGGTCGCCAAAGGCATAGGCGCCAAGGTCGTATTCCCCATGTACGGCAATGTGCCAGACCACAATTACAAGACGGAATTCGCCAAGATCCTGACCGCCTACGAGACCGCGTTCCGCAAGAACCCCTTCTCCCAGATAGTGCTCGGCGGGGACTCGGCGGGAGGAAGCATAGCCCTCGGATTCTCCTACTATCTGCGCGACAGGGGCATGACGATGCCGGAGGGGATACTTCTGTTCTCCCCGTGGGTGGACCTCCATACGGACAACCCGGACATAGAGAAATTCGAGAACGTGGACCCGATGCTGGATGCCTGGGGCCTGGGACTTCTGGGTATCTACTGGGCGGACGGGGAGAAGAACCTGGACAACCCGTACGTGAGTCCGATATTCGCGGATCCGAAAGGCATCAGCAGGGTGTTGATCTTCTGCGGCACCCACGACATACTGTACCCGGACGTCATGAAGTTGGACCGGCTGTTCAACGAATACGACATCGACCACAATACCATGGTGTATCCCAACATGGACCACGTCTTCGTCGCATTCCCCATACCAGAGGCGAGAGTCGCACTGGATCAGGCCATACTGTTACTGAAGGATTGGCTGATGCACCCCAATTGAAGGCAACATGGGACCATCTGGGTCTTTTTAGTGTCGAAGGCCTTGGAGTGCTATCCGTATCCCTGGAACGGCAGTCCTCATCGTTGCCGGAGTGCGACCCCAGGTATCCGCCGAAGGATGGCTTAAGGGTAGTTAGGAACGCATGGCACTGCCCTTCCTTGGGGATGTTGTACGGGATCCATTTATTGAGAACGACCCCTGTCATTCGGATATCTATACTCTACCATCTCAAAATTGAACGGGAATATCCTGCTTCCGGGACCCGTCGGACTTCGGCTTTTCGATGGACTGGCTCATGAGGATCGATCTGCCGGACGTCTCATTCCGATGATGATTCCGATAACGTCGTTCTTATCCTTTCCCGCTTCAGAAGGGAAAGGTGACATTTTCTCAGGATCTGCACAGGTGGGCGATCCTGTTGTGGTATTCGATTGCATTTTAATTTTTCAAATGAACGATTGTGTTCAGTATTTCATTGATTGAATGATATGGCCGCTCTCGCAGAACGTTTCCTTTATAGGATGTAAGTCGTTTCCGAAACCATGAATCTGCGGGATGAAATCGTCGACGGAGAATCCGATACTCTCGAATTCAAGGAGAAGATTCCTGCAGACACGTCTAAGATCGTTCGTTCCGCCATCGCATTCTCCAATACCCAAGGAGGCCGCATCATCATCGGAGTATCCGATGACCGCAATATCGTCGGCATCGAAGGAGACCCTTTCAAAGTCAGGGATCAGGTCGTCGACATGATCATCAACGGATGCGAACCGATGATCTCCCCGGAATCATACATCACCACGATTGACGGAAAGAGTCTGGCGGTGATCGAGATTCCGCCCGGGACCTCTCGTCCGTATTATCTGAAAGGCGGAAGTCCGGAGAAGGATGCATTCCTCCGTACATCTGCCAGCAACCGTTCCCCCTCCGAAGGCATGTTCAAGGAATTGGAACTGGAGGGTGCGAGGAGATCCTTCGATGCACTCAAGTACATAGGCGAATGCAGCACTCTGGACGATGATGCCGAAAAGCTCTGCCGGTATCTCTCCCGCAAATCCGGTAAGGATGTGGATCTCGATAAGCTGGTCAATCTGGGTCTTCTCGAAAATACCCGCTCCGGCCATATACCTTCCAGGGGTTTCATGCTCCTCACATCCAACCCATACTATTGTGCCCGGGTGGAATGTGCAAGATTCAGGGGAACCAACATGAACGAGTTCGTCGACCGTAAGGAATTCGACGGACCATTGATGGATCAGATAGAGGAGGCGGTCAACTTCGTTATGAACAATGTGAATCTTGCAGGGGTGATCAAAGGCCTTTACCGCGAGGATATTCCTGAAGTACCTGTGGAAGCAGTGAGGGAACTGATCACCAATGCAATAATCCATCGCAGTTACGGGATGGACAACAACCATACTTTCGTAGGGGTGTTCGACGACAGGATCGAGATTACATCCCCCGGAATGATGCCTCTGGGTCTTTCGATCGAGAAGGCTCTGTCCGGTCGCTCAAACCCCCGTAACCCGATTATCGCCAGATTCTTCAGGGAAGCGAAACTGGTCGAGGGTTGGGGCAGCGGTATCGGAAGATCCTTCTCCCTATGCAGGGAATACGGGCTGAGGGAACCAGTGATCCAGGAGATCGATGAGGCGATACGCGTCACCATATTCAGGAAGGATTCGTCACATGTGCCTTCGGATGAACCGACGACTCTTCCACTATCTGATCTGGAGAAGGACATATTGGCTTTGCTGCAAAATGAACCGATGCTTAAAATCCGCGAGATTGCAGCCAATCTGGATACCGGAGAATCAAAGATTAAACACGCAACCGTCAGACTCAAGAAACGTGGCCTGTTGTCAAGGAGCGGTTCTAAGCAGTCATCATATTGGAAAGTAAACCTGTGAGTGGTTGAACTGCTGTGAACTTCTAGTGAACTACTGTGAACTTCTAGTGAACTACTGTGAACTTCTAAATTAAGTCAGGTTATATTTGATAACGAAGGAAGCAGTGAAGGAACTGATCTATATAGTCGGTTACAACAAGAAAGAATCATCCAGTTCATTCGTAAAGTCGGATAAGGAGAAGGATTACTCCTTATTTGACTGTAAGATATCCAATATCATACCAGACAGCAAGAAGCCGCATCAAACACCTCTGTGAAATTGGATATGTCAAACCCGTATCCAAAGACAGAAATACGGTTCCTTATACTGTGACGGATGACAAAACAAAATGGAAAGTATGATTTGTTGTTTAATGTAATTCACCAATTCCTGGTAAACTTGCATCCTTTGGAACGATAGTTGCTGCACCCGTAGAACTTATGCCCGTTCTGATTGGTCTTCAGGATCATCACTCCGCCACACAGCGGACAAGTCATCTCGACCTTCTTCCCATATGCGTCGTTCCTCGGGAACATCTCCTTGAAGAAATCCGACTGGTGACCGTTCTGGGAGACGATATATGTCGTCTCCTTGGCCCTAGTCATGGCGACATAGAACAACCTGCGTTCCTCATCGATCTGACTGTTCTCTCCGCCCAGGAGCATCGGGATGATCATCGGTTCCTCCCTGATGCTGGGAAATCCATATCTTCCGGTCTTGTTGTTGATGGAGAACACTACATCCGCCTGGAGACCTTTGGATGAATGAATGGTCATGAACTTCATATCCAGATCCGAACGGAGCTCGTATGTGATCGTCTTCGAGTTATCGGAGATGTTCTGTTTCCATTCGAAGCCGTCCCCACTCAGCAGTCTTACATCGTGATTGTACCTTCCGAGGAACAGGACCTTCTTCCCTTTTCCGACGAATGAGAGTTTCTTCCCGATCTCCTCGCGTATCTGACCGTCGTCATCCTTGGAGATGAAGAAGACCTTGCTGTCCTTCCCGCTCATCCCTACGAGATCCTTCCGGCACTGGCGGGAGTTCCGGCAGATGAAATCGCTGCTCTTCTTCAGGAGCTCTCCGGAGAAACGGTAGGTCTTCTCGATCTTACATATCGCGGAAGGTCCCCAGTACTTCTCGAAGTCCAGGATGTACGATACGTCACACCCGTTGAAACGATAGATGCTCTGCCAATCATCCCCCACACAGAACAGATGATAATCCTTCGAACTGCGGAGAGATCTGAGAAGATTGTATCTCGACCTGGATAAGTCCTGATACTCGTCGACTATCACATACTTGTACGGATGAATGAACTTCCCCTCACGTACACATCCTGCTGCCATATTCAGTATATCCTCGAAATCGATCTCCCCGTTGTCTGCAAGAGTCGACTGATATGCTTCGTATATCGGCTTCAGAACAGATTCCATCCTCTTCAGCGGTCTCCTGTCCTTGAAGCAATTGGATTTCGGATACACTTCACCCCATGGCTTTCCGAATCCCTTGATGAGAAGTATCGCAGTAGAGAATGTCGATGCTAAGGATTTGAGCATCCTCTCATCCGATTTGAACGTCCTGTCAAATATCGTCTCGGGAGATTCTGGCACATTGTTAATTCCATATTCTTTGAGTTTAGATTCCAGATTGTCGATCAGCGCTCCCTCGGAGCGTTCATATGCGTACAACTCTATCAACCGGGTGCCATTCTCACGATGGATCTGCCTCTTCCATTCGATTCCGTTCTTGTATTCCTCTGCCGCATTCGGATTGCGGTCGGTCATGAATTTGGCGACATTGCCGCTACGATCGATTCCGAAATATTCGATGTATATATCCGTCCCATCGATGTGGAAATCCGGATGGTACTGACCGTACATCGAATCCGCGGTGTCGACACAGTAGGATTCCTCATATGTATATGGGATGCCATCCATCGCCAGACAGTTGGCGATATCGGCCTCCCCGAAGCTCTTGACCCTCTCACCTTTCAAAGTAATCAGCGGATTTTCCCTAAGGTATTCAATAAGCTCCGAACTATCATTGAACCTGTCCTCATCACTAATGGATTCGAAATCGTATGCGATAAACTCATTCAAATTGCGGACGAATTTGGCATCTGTTCTTCTGCGTTTGATCTCCTCTGCAATGAACTCACCTATCTTGATGTTGGATATTTTTGGAACAGTTCCGTTGGCTGATGCAATAATCTTCAGTCCCAGACGATGGAATGTATTGATGTCTACACGCTGTCCAGTTTCAGCCATGATGCGTTTTTTAAGGTCATCTACGGATGCATTGGTGAAAGACAGTGCAAGGATCTCTTCTGGCAAGGCCTTACCAGACCTGAGAAGGTATTTCACAAAACCTACTATGGTGGTCGTCTTTCCTGTTCCAGCACCAGCAATCACAAGTCTAGACCCAACATCGTAGGCGATGGCAGTAAGCTGTTGTTCATCAAGATCGTAACCCTCGATTGGGTTAATGCACTTTCCAACCTCCACAGATTCAAGGCGGGCAAGATCCTGGTTGTGTTCGGCAAGACGTTCAGGATAATTGTCATATATCCTGCTGAAGGCATCAAGATTCGCCTTCAGATGCTTATTGATGAAACCCACTGTCGATAGAAGATTTCCGGTCTTGCGATGGATGTCATTATCCAATTGTTCGTATTCTTTGGTTAAAGATGTGAAATCTCTGGGATCGATGAATTCCTTTCCTTCGAGATTTGAGGACAATTCTGCAATGGCCTTGATGGCCCGGTCATTAAGCTTACGGTCTTTGTCTCTCATGCTATCAAATCACCGATTGAAGATTTCCTTCACCTTTGAGTCCAGATTGCCCTCTTTTGCGTATTGCAGCGAATCGCAGAGCTTGATGTTGTATTTCTCGATCTTAATCTCATCGCTGAATCCGAGTAGGAAGGATAATGCAATGCGATAGATAATCTCCGTCGGCGCTAGGCCATAGACCTGCTTGGCAAAGAAAATAACTGTTACCGCTTCTGAAAAACTATATTCAGAAATCGAACAAGTCTGCAAAAAGAGTATGCATTTTGCTACAATATCAGAATACACTGCGTACGCTATGGAATACTTCATTGATCGTTTCATAGATGATGTCGCCCCATATGTGGTAGAAGAACAAAAAAAGAGGCTGAAGGACAATACCCATATGGAAAGGATGGAGTTCACCATCGATTATAGTGGCGCAACCACCAGTTGGCAAGCTACTGTTCCATTAGGATTGCTTTTTCAATTCAATAGCATTCAAAATATTTTTCACACGCTTGATCCAACAAACATGATTAGGTACAGTGTGGAGTATTACCTTAAGTGCATAAGACTCAAGGATGGCCTGATTGCAATACTACTCAATAATATGCCCTTACCGGAAGAAAGGCCCCTGCCAGAGATTAAGTTCAAGGAACTAAAATCCGATAAATCCTGAATTTAACCGATATACCAGATATATGTCGGACTCTTTGACAACATCTTGAAACAGTAGCCGAAGTGAGTAATACATCGGATTAATTGGTATTCATTCCATCCAGTTTATGATAGTACCCATCCTGTACCTGCCAATGTACATGACATCACTACTGTGAAGATTGAATCACACTATCAACCGACGTAATCAACTCTCCCCTCATCTGCAAGATGTAGCTAAGAAGTAAGAGGTTTGTATGCAACATGGTCCCCTTTAGCCATACTGAAATAGTATGTTTCAACCCAACAGCTTCAGCATTCCACCGAATGCGGCGGACGATGCAACCTGGATGGATGCGGCACCGCACAGCATCCCCGCGTCTCCGTCCTTCATGCCGATCCTTTCGGCAAGTTCGGATAAATCAGGGTACTCCAACTGCACCGCATCATAATAGGGGACGGTGACCTTGCCGCCATCCATACGGAACGGCATGCACACGGATGCACCCATCATGATTGCGCCGTCCCGGTATTTGATGTCGCTGTCCATGAGATGTCCCTTGCCATGTGCCAGCAGCACGAATTCGGCTTTGCAGTCCAGTAATCCTAAGGGCTGTTCCTCGGGAATCTCTATACCCGTCCCATCCACGAGTTCCTTTCCTTTCGGAGTAAGGTAGATACCTCTCTTCTGGGCATCGGCGAATCCCATTCCCCTGAGATATTTCAGTATCGTACGGACCGCACCTTCGCCGATGCCGGTTATGTCGGCCAGGGCCTGACGGCTGACCTTGCCGTCGGAACAAAGGTACATGATGTACAGGATGTGAGCATCCGTGAACCTGCGGACCATTCCGCGGCGCACATCTATACTCAGATTCCTCATGGGTCCCTTGAACATACTGCCTATGAAAGGACAGAAGTAACTGGGCTCCAGATGTGTATTCAAACAGTCGGTTGTCTGCGACTCCGTATTCATATTCCCGACCTCATCTTTCTGTATAGTGATACTGCGAAGATTCCCACGAACATGATTATCAATCCCAATTCCACGGCCATAAGCAGGGTCTGGTCCTTCTGGGGTTCCGGTTCGGTTATGGGCTGCACGTTATACCCGGACCACGACGAAAGAACGTTGTCCGAGGCATAGATCGATAACGAGTCCACATCCACGTTGATGAACGCATTCTCGAAACTGGAGAAGTACTCGCAGTGGACCTCGATCTCGGTTATGTTCTTGCAGTTTCCGAAAGCCGCATTGCCCAGATCCTTCATGTTCTCCCCGAACACGACGAACTCCATCGAGGAGGTCCCGGAAGACATATAGAATGCGTCCTTGCCCACGGATTCTACCTGGTTGAGGTCCACGTACTGCAGACCGGTACAGTTGTAGAACGCTTTCTCGCCGATGGAGACGACCCCTGCGGGAATATCGAGATCAGTGAGTCTGGCACAGTAACCGAAACAATCCGCGGGGATGGATATCAGTCCTTTTCCGAGGATGATAGTCGACAGGTTGGAACAGCCGTAGAATGCACTCGCACCGATCTCCCTGACGGAATCGGGGACGGTGAAACGGGTGAAGGCCTTGCCGTCGCAGGCGGCGAACGCTCCGTAACCGATGAAGACCAATTCGTCCGAGAAGGTAACATTGGAAAGGTTGGAGCAGTTCATGAACGCCAGGTCCGAGATGTGGGTGACTGAGTCGGTGACGTAGAGGTTTGCTATGGTGGAGCCGTAGAAGGCAGAGGTGAGTATACCCTTTACGTGGCTGTTGAGCTCGAGGGTCTGTAGCTCATGGGCGAGACCGACCTGGAATTCCAGCTGGTAGCGTTCGATCAGCGAGGAATCCAGGACCTTCATGAAGGCCGCGTCCCCGATGTACGCTATGGGATAGGAGGTTCCGGCCACGGAGACGGAATCGGGGATCTGCACATACGGACCTGTTACGAACCTGTGGACGACGGCACTGTCGCCCACGATGTAATAGGTGAATGTGAAGGTGTCCTTACGGTAGGCTCCTTCATATTTGTGAATCACCAGATCATCGGAACCGATACTCCAGCCGGTCGCATCGGGACGATGGTGGACATTCACTCCCGCAGGGGCCGAACCTTCGAATACCGGGGAATTCCCGAGGAAATAGACATCCTTGATTCCGGTATTGGTCCAATTGAGCCAGGAGAAGAATTCCACGGTCACCGGGATGACAGCGGAAGGTGCGTTCACCACTCCGTTGAGGGCTCCCGCCTCCATCCTCTGCAGGGTTATGCCTCCGAAGGATGAGGGCACGAAGAGGATGCCGCCCATGTTGTCGAGGGTCATTGATTCGAGCGATACGGAACCCTTCAGACCCGAGCCGGAAGAGGTGTACTCGACTATACCATAGGGACAAACCACGACCTGCCTCACGATCTTATCCTCGGTGGTACCCACGGCGTAGAACTGCATCAGGTCGGTGGTGAAACCTGCGAACCTTCCGTCGTAGGACGGTTCGATATGGGTGGTAGCTCCGCTGGAGGTGATATTCCAGACATCGGCGTGGACACCGCTGTCCAATTCCAGCAGGACAGTGACGTCAGCCTTCACACCCAGGGATTTCAGATCCATGACGGACATGCCGTCCACCCTGAGGTCCAGACGGTAGAAAGCACTGTAATTGATCTTCTTCAGTGCGGAGGAGATCTTCACGTTGAAAGGACCGTTCTGCACCGAGAAGGTGAGTTCGTCGCCGTCGCCCATGACAGTCAGTACTGATGACAGGGGCATGGAGAACGAACCGCGGGGAACGATGAACAATGCGGTTGCATCCCCGCCGTTGGCGGAAATCAGATTCTGCACGGATTCCTTGCCGATCAAGACCTCGGTACCGTTGGGATATTGTGAGAGATCGCACACCACTATCTTGCTGTCAGTCTTGGTGACGGAGGCTGCCAGTGCGGGGGTGAAGGATACTGTCACGGTATCCCCGGACATGTTGCCGTCGCCGTCCCGGGGGGCGTCGTATGAACCGACGATCCTGGATACGTAGACTGTGGTGTCCCCCACGACTATGTAATTGGTATCGTATTCCTTCGAAAGGGCAGGATCACGATACATCTTGACCAATGCGTTCCCTTTGAAGACATCCATGGGGTATGTCCCTCCGATGGAGGATCCGTACTTGGCAGGATAAGTGCCGACAGTACTGCCGTTCTCCATGAATGTCAGGGTGTACTCCCTCGCCTCCGGCTCGAAGTAGGCATAAGCATAGGTTATGTCGGTGATGTTGCTGAGATCCACCGGCACATAGTTGTTGGGGGTGATGCTCCAGCCCTTGAATGTGTACTGGTATCTCACGGTGGAATCACGGGTCGGAGGAGCGGGAGTGACCGCGGACGAACCGTATTCGGTCGGGGATGCCGAGATGAACGAACGGTCGTAATTGTAGAAGTTGACATCGTATGAACGTATCTTCGGCGTGAAGACGGGTTTTACGGTCACGTCCTCTGTAACGGAAGAGAGATCGCTGCTCCAGGATGAGAACTCGTAATCGTACTGCTGGGTGCTGAGCTTCACAGGTTTACCGTCGTAGGTGGCTGGAGAACCGGGGCTGACGTATTCCTTGCGGATGAACTGCCCGGCCTCGGTCTGGTAGGTCACGCACTTCATCTCGGGGGTTATGTCCACGAATACCGCGGTGAACACCGTGTCGGTGGTGATGACCGAGGTGGTGTCTCCCCATCCGACGAATCCTTTGCCGTCGGCGGTGGGTTCGGGGATCTCCGAGAGATTCGCCTGCTGACCGTATTTGACCTCCTGAGTCTTCCATACGGTTCCGTCGGGAAGCTTGAAATCCACGGTCAGGATGTTCTTCATCGGGACGATAGTATCGGTATCGGGATTGGGCTCGGGACCTCCCTTGTCCACCACATAACCGTCCCCGTAGGGATCCGGTGTAGAGAGCAGATAGATGCATTCGATGTAGGGATAGACGGCGGGATCGTAATATCCGAGGGTCCAGCTGTTGTAACTCCACTGATGGTCCACCCAGCAGAACTGGTTCCAGTAGGCCCATACGTTATCGCCGAGGTTGTCGTTGCCGAGACCGAACATGCTGTTGATCCAATCGGCCACGTCGTTCCCCATACCGTCGTTGCCGGTGAACGTCTCGATCTCGCCGGGCCAGTTGGCGTTGATGGCGTTCTTCAGAACCTCTCCCATGGTGGACCCCTCTGCCTTGAGCCAGAATCCCTGACTCCTGATCTCGGGAGTGAAGACCGCCTTGACGTGCTCGTTATCCGGGGAGAACCCGTTGGCGAACCTGATGAACACATATCCAGTGGATACGGGTTTGAAATTCGGTTCGGAATAGACGTTGGTACCGTTGACGTTGGTGATGGTGGAAAGGGTTACACAGTAGGTGGTACCGGACATCATCCTGTCGTTGGAGGCCGGGTTGAAGGCCTGCACTCCCCATCCGGAGGTCCCTGCGGGAAGCCACTGGAACACCCTCCAGTACTGACTGTCGCCGGGTTTGCGGTCGTCCACCGAGAGGATGTTGGTCATGGTGGGATAGAGTTCCAGCTTCTTCCCCTGGTCCGCCATGGCCTTGTTTATCGCATCGCGGACGGTCTGCACATCGTTAACCGTGGACATGGTGTAGGAGTCGTCCTCGTTGAGGATGTACACCTTCACATCGTCGCAGATAGCTGCGGAGGAGTCGTCGCTTCCTGCCGTGACGATGATGACAGAAGATACTGCAAGCACAAGTGCCAGCATAGGAAGGATGTGCTTCATGGTATCACTTGATGTACCTCTTGGGGAGGACGTAGATCTCCCCGTCCACGTCAAGACCGACGCGGGCGTCCACTTCATATACCTCCCTTATCAGATCCTCGGTGATGACCTTCTTCGGATCGCCGATGGTGACGATGGATCCCTTCTTCATGATGATGCACATGTCGCAGTATCTCGCCATCAGGGAGATGTCGTGCTCCGCCACGAGGATGGTCATGTCCTTACGGGCCATGTTCTGAAGATACTCCATGACCTCCAGTTTATATTTCATGTCCAGGTGTGAAGTGGGTTCGTCGACCAGCATCAGCTTGGGTTCCTGGACGTATGCCTTGGCGATGAGGGCACGCTGCTTCTCACCGGATGAACAGAGGGCTACGCTCTTCCTCCTCAGATGATCCAGACCGAAAGTTTTCAGGGCTTCGCGGACGGTCTTCTCGTCCTCGGGGGACTCCCACCAGACCTTGTTCACGAAGGGATACCTACCGAGCATGACCAGTTCCATCACGGTGGTACCGAAGAGGGGTCCCGGCTCTGCCGGGACGTTGGCGACCATCTTGGCTATGTCCTTGGCCTTGAAACCGGCGGTGTCCTGGCCGTCGATGAAGACCTTCCCGGTCCAGTTGGTGTGGAGCTTGGAGATGCACTTCATCATGGTGGATTTACCGCATCCGTTGGGACCTATGAGTCCCACCAGCAATCCCTTGGGCAGGGAGAAGTTGATGCCGTGGAGTGCCTCGAAGTCGCCGAAGCTGATGCGGAGGTCCTCTATCCTGAGGAGTTCCTCTCCCGTGAGTCCGGCATCCGAGTTACGGATGTTGGCGAGGGAATCATCCGTCATAGTCGCGCCCCCTCCTGATGAGCATATAGGCGAAGACAGGAGTTCCTATCAGCGCCGTGACCGCTCCGACAGGGATCTCCAGCGGAGCTATTACCACCCTTGCCACCAGGTCAGCGAAGAGCATGAGACATGCTCCGAGGACGATGGAGGCGGGCATGATTAGACGGTGATCGCCGCCCATGAGCATACGGCATGCATGGGGTATGACCAATCCGACGAAACCGATTACACCGACGAATGCTACGCATACCGAAGTGAGGATGGAAGCCACCACCATCATCTCGGCCTTGAACATCCTCACGTTCAGTCCCAACTGTCTGGCCTGGTCCTCTCCGGACATGAAGAGATTGAACTCCCTGGCCCACAGCATGGCGATGAACGAGATCGCCAGAGCGGGGATGAGGACCAGGAACGCGTTCTCCCAGGTGATGTTGGCGAAGGAACCGTACAGCCACCACATGACGTTGGTGAGGTTGTCCTTCTCCAGGGACAGGAAGATCGTCTGGACGGAAGTGAACGCGAATCCGACGATTGTACCTGCGAGGATGTAGTTGGTGGCGGAACCTCCTGCTCCCTCTGCGACCGCAAGTGTGATTCCGAAAGCGATAAGACCTCCGGCGATGGCTGCCACAGGGATGATGTAATTGCTGAAATCGCTGAGGGCGGAGATGGATATACCCATCACCACGATGGCGATAGCGAAGCATCCCGCACCGGAGGATACACCGGTGATGTAAGGATCGACTAGAGGATTCCTGATGAGTGCTTGGAACATGCATCCTGCGATTGCCAGACCCGCTCCTACGCCGATAGCGGCGATGGTCCTGGGGAGACGGGACTGGAAGATGTACAGTTCCGTGGTGTCGAGGTCGTGTCCGCCTTTCTGTATAGCGGATATGAGTGAGGTTATGGCCTCGTTGATGGGGATTATTCCTCCCGAGGAGATCGCTATCGAGATGAGGAACATCACCGCACAGATGAATATCCCCACCAGGAGGATGATCGTGAATCTTCTCCTCTTGATGGAGATCTCACTCCTGTCGTCATCCTCCGGGACCATGTCGTCCCTCATTCCGTTGTATCCTTTCCTCAGGGTGGAGAAGAGGCCTTTGAGCGGACCTCTTCCCTTGGGTCCTGCCCCCTGCGGGGCGGTGGTGTCCCCGGCGGTTCCCAACTGGGAGTTGTCGCCGGAGTTCTCTTCTTCGTTCATTCGTTCACTTCCTTTCTTTCAGCGCCTGTACGCCATCACGGCGAGGGCGAGCACGATTACCACGATCACCATCGTGATGATCCAGGAGGGATGTGCCAGTCCCTGTGATTCGTATTCTATGTTCTCTGTTCCGACACGCTCGTTGCCGGATGTCTCCGAGATGACGTAGATCGCCCCGTAGTCGTTTCCGACCAGGACCTTCCCGTCAACCACGGTGGGGCAGTTCATGCTGTAAGCATTGCCGTTGTAGGGGGAGACTTTGCACCTCCACACCACACTGCCGGTATCGGCGTCGATGCACCACACGTTACCTCCGTTGGTACCTTCGGTACCCGGGGAGTAGTCCATGCTGTACACCTTACCGTCGCTGTAGACGGTCCCTCCGATGGACAATGCATCGGTGGGCCTGCTCCAGAGCATGCTCCCGTCATTCACCCAGAGTCCGTAGTATCCGCTCACCAGATCCACATCCTGATTGGTAGTGGAATCCCTGATCTTCTGGTCGGAGAAGGCTGAGATGTAACAATAGAACCTGTCCCCGTAGACCACGGGCCTTCCGCAGCGGATGTCCTGTTTCCAGACCTCGGAACCGTCGGTGATGTCGACCAGGGCTATGCCACCTCCGGCAGAGCTCATCTCGCCTCCGGAGTAACAGACCAATGCCCTTCCTCCGGAACACACGGTGATGGATGCTACCTGTCCGACTTTGTGGCTCTGGGCATCCATCACGGTACGTTCCCATACCTTGGAACCGTTGATGGCGTTCAGACAGATGATGCCTCCCCCGTAGTTGCCGATGAGAAGGTACTTGGTACCGTCGAAGTCGCAGATCACCGGAGGATAGTAGTAGAAACACCCTCTGACAGAGGAATCGGGAGCGTAGTTCCAGATCTCCTTGAATCCCTTCTCCCTGTCGATGGAGAAGCACCTGACGAGACCGTCGGAGGTCCCGAAGTACAGTGCACCGGAATCGTAGACGGTGTTGGTGATACCTCCTTCGAGGTGGATCCTGTCTCCCGATACCGAGGGATCGGTCTTCCTGGGGATGTATGAGGTCAGTTTGGATCCCTTGCAGATGTCCCCGTCTTCTCCGGAAGGAGCGAGTTCGGCCACCGCATCGCCGGTGAAACGGTCGAAGGCATACATGTGCCAGTTACCCGAGGTCACTATGATCAGATTGCCCACGATGACAGGGGTGGTGATCTCCGTGTTGCCTGAGTTGGAATAGGTGACGGACCACAGGAGCTCCCTGTTCACCGGATCGAGACAGTTGATCCTTGCCAAGGCGTCCATTCCGACGGCACC
>ULUB01040340.1_pt1 | contig 15127 bp, 29 predicted proteins | sample 1958111 | NCBI WGS metagenome assembly ULUB01 (sample SAMEA4835749, study PRJEB28245) | human gut metagenome | biome: gut microbiome; material: fecal sample | place: Denmark | collected 2008
AAAAATATTCTGTCATATTGTTATTAAATATTAAATTAAAAAGGAGATAAAAAAGAAAGGATATAAAAATATGATCATAAAAATTAATTTTAACGACAATGATTATCAGGAATTAGTTGAAAATTATCTTAAGAGATTCAATATGAATATCTTATATGATTTATCTATGCCGCTTTATGAAGAAAAGATATCAGCGTCATGTGTCAAAGCATATGAAAATGCACAGAAAAAGAGTAATTGTATTCTTAATCCTAACATTGATTATAAAGTAACAGCAGATGATTATAACTGGTTAAGAGAAAGAATAAAGGCTTCTCTTAAAGAGTATTTATTAAGAAATCCAAGATTAAATGAACTATCAAAGGAATATATAGAAAAACATTTTATAGAAGAGATGGATATTTCATTTCCAAGAGCCTTCTATGATAAATGGGAAAACGGAGAAGTTGGTTACTGGTTTTCGCATAGTAGAACGACTGTTATTCAGTAAAAGGAGACAAAATATGACTTGGTATACATTATTTAATAAGTTAAGGAAAATGACATTTAAAGATGCACAGTCATCAAAAGTATACGCAGTACTGGAAAATCCGGCTACAGGTAAAACAGAAAGATTGACGCTTACATTAAAGTACGATGCAAAAGGAAAACCATATTTGATAAAGGAGTAATTTATGAATAAGAATGAAATAAAAATAGGTGATAAAATTTGTTTCAGGAAAGCTGGACTGACAGTATAATATACGGAATCGTGACAAAAATTTCAGATGGATGTGTGCATCTTGATGGTGTAAGTCGTGATGATAACAGCTTCATAGGTTCATCTAGTGCAATATGGAATAATATGTACAAGACCAAAGATGATGCAATCAAAGGTGTCCGTGAAAAAGATGACAGACTGGTTGCTAAATATAAAGCTATGATGCCTGACATAAAAGGTTTTGTCCAGTTTGCACTTGACTATAATACCTATCGTTGCGAAGAATACACTGACGAATGTGCTATAAGAGCCTATACAGAACGGGCTAAAGAGTTAGGTGTACTTGACTAGCATACCTGTCGCTAAGACCGAATATTAAGATTAGAATTTGAAAAGAAAATTACGAAAGGAGTCAATATGTATGAGAAATGGTAACAGATTATACACATACAATCAGTCTTTAGATAAAACACAATTTGAAGTGCGTATGCCAAAAATTTATAATGACAAATATCAGTTAGAAGTAAAACATGAAATTGCAAGAATATCTGATAAAATTAAAATCTTAAAGCGTACTGAACATAAAGCTCATAAAAACGACCAGAAAATATATGAACTCATGATTGATTTAGACTTTTGGAAATCAGAAATGGCTAAGTTTGATAATAACCAGACGCACAAGCTACTTAAATCACGCAAATCATATAATGATAAATACCTATATGACTTTACAATAGATTATATCAACAAACAAATACCAATTGATGAATCACACGGCAGATATCCATACATTACAAAAGAAGAAATTGCAAAAGTTCTTAAGTGCAAGCCTTCAGACTTAGATAAGATGTTCATGCGATTAAACCGTGAAGGTATATTATCACAGGCAAAACACAGAAGAATGCACGATACAGCCAGATATGGCAACATCGAAGAAACCCTAAGCTACGATTACGGAAACTCTGACTGGACACCAGATGCGTATGATATTCTAGCGAAAGCGCCTGTATTGACAGCATAATATGTGACATTCTTAAAATAGATGACTGAATTTTACAAAGAGGTATGTAAATAATAATTAAATGTAAAAATAAACAAATACAAAGTGAGGAATAATTATGGCAGAAATAAGAACAAATATGTCAAAAGAAGATATTGTACATAATATGCTTGAAATAACTTGTTATTTAGCTGAACAAGATGAAGGTGTAAATGAAGTCAATGTCAAAGTGAGAAATTTGAATATGCACTTTGAAGCATGGACTGAGAAAGCGGATGCAGATAGAGATAATGAGCCTTGTTGCCGGTGTAATAGCAGACAGACTAATGCTGACATAATAAGGAATATGTCGGATAAAGAGTTGGGAGATTTGTTGCAGAGTGTAAGTTCTGGTGTAGAGAATGGAAGCCCATTTATCTCTCTTTGCGTTGATGATAATGAAACAACTATAAATTTTAGTGATATTTCTGAATGGCTTAAGTCAGAAGCGGAATAGGAATGGGTTTTAAGGAAAGGAGATGAATGTCCGTTTGAGAATAGAAAGGACAAGATATGTCGTTATGAGACGAAATCGCACTGAAATATGGTGCGGTTTATCAAGAGAATTTCATTTTGTCAAAGTTGATGAATTAAAAGATACGGCAATTAAAACATACAGAACAGCAAAACAGGCTGAAAGCGGTTGTTCTTCTTGGGATAGAGATTTTGAAATTGTTGAATGCAAAGAAATTATTGATATAGGAGGGCAACAATGAAACGATACAACTTATTAAATGAAGATGATTTGATAAAAGGCAGACGTTATGAAGTTGTCAGTACAATTGGACGAAATCCAAATCCTATGAGTGAAACAGCTTATTATGATAAGTATGGTAATTGGTGTGGCATTCCCGACAATCATACAATTTTAGAGATTATAGATAATAGTGTTATGTTGGTTTTAGCTAAAGAAAACCCAGAACGATATAAAGAGATTGTATTGGGTGGTTCATATGATGATGGAAAATTTAATGATGAGCGTTGTAGGACTTCTTATGTAGATTGCGAAGAAAAATATCCAGTTTTTAAGCAGAGGGATGCATCTGAAATGGAGCTTTAATATAAGAAAGGAAATTATATATGACAGCACATGAAAAAGAGAAAGTCATTAAATATGGGTATGAAAAGTGGAAGAAAAGAAATTATAAAGAGTGCATTATAGATTTGTTGTATAATTTTGCATCTATAGGCTTATTTGGAATACCATTATTGTTTTATTGTTCTAAGATTATTTCTGTTAAATGGGTTGGAATAGCTTTTCTTATTATAATAATGATATTGGATATTAAAGCTATTATCTATTATAAGAGAGAAATTAAGGATTATAAGGATTATGCTAATGGACATTGGCTTAATGTAACACGATTTGGTAACGACTATGAAATAAGATTTGATGAGTATGTAATGGTAACTTTATCAGATGAAGAAGTGAAGGATTTGTTATATACAGGAATTATGTAAGGAGAAAATATATGACTCAATTAGAAGCATTAAAAGTAGCTTATGAGGAATTATCAAGTATGATGCCAGATGGTGAAAATGATGAAATTTTTGAAGCTGCTGAAGTAATTGAAAAAATGATATACACAAAAGAAAGACAGACTCAAAAAAACCAGCTTAAACATGCACCTATGAGCAGAGCCGATAGGAAATATAAGCGTGAAATAAACTCCATGTTTAATGATTTATTTGATAGCATGTAATGTCAATAATAATTTCATAGAGAGGATAAGATATGAACATATTTAAAAATAATGTAAAAGCAAAAAAGATAATAATCATAGGTGGTAAATCTTCAGGCACAATGAGAAAAACTTGTATTAAGCCTTTATCACCAGATATAGATTCACTTATTACAGGGCGTACATTAACGGATAGCCTGCTTATAAATGGAAAGTACGCTACATATAATTCAGAGTTTTCAAATGAAGAAATATTAGATGCATTAAAAAAATGCAAATTATTACTTAAGCCCTATCGTGATTGTGATTTTTACCATGAAGAATCTGAAATTTCTTCAAGACAGGGATTTTGTGCAAGAGCTGTTTTGCTCCATATTGTAAATCAAAGATATAATGCAGCAATGCATGAACTATATGATTGTATAGACGATTATGGGAATGGCAGAATCCGTGTTGTTACAAAGAATGAATACATATTATATGGATGTTTAATTTCATGTTTTATTGAAGCTTTAGAACAGGAAGAGGCAAATGATAAAAAATAAGGAGCAAATTATATGAATATAGAAGAAACAATAATACAGTTTAAAGAAGATGCAGAAAGCAATCGTGTTGATGGAGATTTAGAATTTGCAAAGGAAAATGAACAGATTGCAAAGTGGCTTGAAGAACTAAAAGAATATAAGGCATTAGAAGCAGCAGGTAAGCTTGTTAAACTGAATTGTAAGGTTGGAGATACAATATGGTATGTTGAAGAAGATGATGATGATTACCCTATTAAACTAGAAATAGATACCATCTCAAGAAATGATAATGATACATGGTACTATGCTTATGATGATGATAGTAATAAGTATGAATTTATAGATAGTGATTTTGGAGAGACAGTTTTCTTTTCTAAGAAAGAAGCTGAAAAAAAGCTAAAGGAAATAGCAAAAAATAAGATTACTAAAACACCAAAGCCGAAAGATGATTGGGTAATGGCTAGGTAAAGAAAAGGAGATAATTATGGAAGGCTCAAAAAACAAAAAAACTAAAGATGATTTGACTTATCGTTATTTTGTTGCTTTTTCTCATAGCTGCGGCTTTGGAAATATATTTTTAACACTAACAGAACCAATGGATACATCTGAAACAATTAATCAGGTGCATGATTACATAGAAAATAATAATAATGTCTCAGATGTTGTTATATTAAATTGGAAAAGAATAAGAGAAGGAGATAATTATGGAAGATAAATATTTAGTTAAAGCAAAGAGAACTGATAATAGAGAATGGGTTGTAGGCGGATTAGTGAGATATGGTTTTACTGGCAAAGAAAAATATTACATTGTCCCTGCTTATGCATCGGATTTATATGCTATAGAGATAGACCCGAACACAATTTGCCGTTGTACAGGCTTAAAAGACGAAAATGGAAAACAGATTTGGGAGAATGATATTCTGCATAATGGAAATTATTTTGTTGTTAAATGGAATGAACCTTGTGCAAGATTTGATATTGTATTAAATAATTCATGCAACATTCCAATAGGAAAATGGGAACCAATTATTTGTGATTGGAAAACCAACGATTTTAAAGAATATAGAAAAGCCGTTGACTATGAAATTATCGGCAACATTTTTGACAATCCAGAATTGTTAAATAGAGATACAATAAGAACATATTGTAAAGATGGTAATGACTTTGAAAGGTAAGTATTATGATAGATAAGGAAAAGATATTAAATGCATTAGATGATTTTATAGATGATTATGGTACATCATTTTCATCTTGTTATACGGAAGAAACGAGCATTATTGAAGATGCCCTTGATATGTATTATGAAAAGCTTAAGGAAGATAATTATTTAGAGAGGTAAGTATGTTTGGAGAAGTTTTTAATAATGAGATAAAACTAAAGGAAGATGAATGTTGTATTGTATTCGATTTTGGATGTTATTTTCCATATGAAGATGCAGACCATCTTTTCTTTGATTTTGAATTTGATGGACAGATATTTAATGATAAGGTTATCAATCACAGATATCCTAATAAATCATATCAGACTATTACAAAGAAATACGGCAGGAGATTAAGTAAGGTTGGATATCCATATATTTTCAAACTGGATAATCAGAGGCTTAAAATGCTACATGTAAAAATAGGACTACAGGCAGAAGGTCTTAAAGAGCAGCATATAACACTTAATGTTCCAATTGAGACACATATGACAAAGGATAAGCCAGCATGTGCATTAACTTTACATTATTTCTTTGATAAAGATGAATTTATGTTTAGGAGTAAGGAACGGACAGAAGGAGCATGGCATTCTCACGAATGGACTAATTCTGACAAGAAAGAAACCGAAGAAAAAAGATTTAATACAGAATATATAACTTTTATGAATCAGCCATGTAAAACAGGAGACCTTGATATAACTTATGGAGATATAATAACACCATATGCTTCAAAAATAGATGATTTAATTGTTACATAAAAATCAGTTAATGAAAATAAAAATAGGAAAGGTAATATAATATGAGTAACAGACCTGATATCACAAAGAAATTATCATTGTCCTTGGAAAAGCATCTTAATCCTAAGAATGACACAAGAATATACATAGCAAAGGAATGTACATTTGATTATGCTACTGGTATAAGTAAGCGTGTAGATTATTGCCAGTTTAAGCCGGTAAATACATCTGTATCCGGTATCGAGAAGGGAGATTTCTATTGCTATGAGATTAAATCATCTGTAGAAGATTTCCATAGTCCAAACGGACATAATTTTCTTGGAGATTATAACTATTATGTAATGCCTGAAGATGTATATATGCTAGTTCAGAAGGAAATTCCTTTTGGAGTTGGTGTATATATCCCTGATGGGATTAATAAAGGCGGCTGGTATAATTTAAAGGCAGTAAAGAAAGCCCGAAAAATTAACAGAACCAGACCTTTAACAGAGATACTATTTATGATGTTTCGGTCAAGTAATAGGGAACTATATAAGTTAAAAGAAGGTGAATAATGTATGAGTAACTGTAAAAAGAAATGTCCATTAAAAGCATCTAGGTTCACTGATGAATATACATTAGGATATTGTGACGGTATTAAACAAGGCAGAAAATTAGAGATGAATGAACAGGGATATTTAAAATCTGTGCAGAAAATAGGAATTGTAACAACTATAATAGCGTTTATCGTTATGGTTGTAGGAATAATAGTTAGCATTTGATGAAGGAGCAGACAAAATGGTAGATATCATGGATTTAAGTGAATACATAATTTACTACAGCAATACTAAAAATTATGGTATATCATGTCTTAAGCTTCAGAAAATATTGTATCTTCTACAGGCAGAATGGTTAATTACCAGAGATGAAAGATTGTTTGCTGATAAAATAATTGCATGGGATTTTGGAGTAGTTGTACCGGAAGTATATAAGAAATACATACAATGGGGCGGTCTTGACATACCTATGTCTAAAGATAAGTCTGATATTAACAGATTTAAGCTGATGGTATCTAAAAAGGACTTAAGGCTTATTAATGATTTGCTTGATTATTTCAAAAACTATTCAGCAGTTCTTCTTACTGACATAACATGTGGACAAGCTCCTTGGATTGATGCTCATGTTTACCATCAGGATAATGAAGTAACCTGTGATTCAATCAGAAACTATTTTTTATCTGATAAAGATGAAAAGTCAAAGAGGAAGAGCTTAAGAAATATACTATACAGGATATTAAAGATATAAAAAGATAAAATCAGACAGGAGATGATAATATGGATATGAATAAGTTGGGTATTAATATGGATATGAATAAGTTGGATATGAATAAGTTTAGTATTGGTGTTCAAAGAAGAATTAAAGAAGTGCAGAAGAATATTAAGCTAATGAAAAAGGAAGCACTGGTTGAAAGCTTTGATGATTTAAAGCTGTTATTGAAGTGTAGAATTACAAATGAATACTATGGATGTCTTGCTGTAGATGATAAAGGAAAAAGACAGCAGTATAGGCATCCTGACTTGGATAAATTTTCAAAAGATGCTTATGAAAAAGGTCAGCGGTTCTTTTATGCAAAACTGGCTGATAAGAACGACATATATGGAAAACAGGTATTATGTGAGCCTGAATATGAGTATGTCCTTAAGAGACCACTGACTAAGGAAGAATTTGATAATCTCTTTGGAATGTGTAATGAAAATGTCAGATGCCATGAAAGAATTGATGAAATTGAAGATATAGAAAGGTGATATATATGGATAAAATTACGACACAGACAATAGTTGAAAAAACAGTATATAAAACTTTAGATGGTGAAATTTTTGATTGTGAAAGGGATGCTTTGGCACATGAGGAACGGACAGTATTAAAGGAAAAAATGGATAAAATCAAAAGTATATATTCTGATGAAGCTAACCTTATGCAGGCTAGGGCATATTACATTAAAAATACAAGTGATTTTATGACTGTAGTAAAATATCTAAACTTATGTCATAAATTTACTGAAAAGCATTTTTGTGGTACAGATTGGTATTTCTTTTACAACGAATGCGATGATTATGAAGATAGATATTGGGTAGAAACTTTAACTGTAAAAAAACAGGAGTGGGAAGAATATTGTAAACAATTTGAAGAATAAGAAAGGAAGAAAAATTATGGCAAAAGAAAATGATATTAAAATTGTAAAAGGTAGAACAGAAGAAGGAAATAATGCTGAAATTTATGTAAGCAGGGATAAATCCCAGAATAGAATCACAGTAGATACATTCGATGATAAGGTATATCTGACTGTAAAAGAAGCCAAGGAGTTAATTAAAGTGTTGCAGGATAGTATTAAAGATAAACTTGCAGAATATGGCAAAATACATGAATTAATACCTGATAAAAACAAAGTCATAATTGAAGCTGAACTTTCTGACAGTCAGATAGAAGCATTAAATGATAAAAATATAAATATTTCTGAACCTTTTTCAACTAATGTAGCATTTGATTACGGAAATGAAGTAGTATATTGTGCCGGTAAAGTACAGTCTTTTTATGAAACTGAAAAAAATCAGAAAAAAAAAGAAGCCTGAAAGAAATCAGGAAATTGAAAGAGAGTAATAACAAAAATTACCATCTGAAAGGAAGATAATTATGGATAAATCACAGTTAAAAAAAATAAAAAAAGAAGACCTTATTTTAAATGATGAGGAACCAGATACAGTTTTAACATTATGTGATTATAGTTGGATGGATTATTCATTAAAGGCTGTATTAACAACTAAAAATCAAGGGAAATTAGATATACTTTTTAACTATTTCGGACTTGTAATATCTAAAATGATAGTTAACCAGACAGTAAATGAAAAGGTTAGTACATATGAATTTGAATTTGATTCAACCATATTTGTTAAGCATTATAAAGAGTTTTTATTAAATCATATGAAACAGTGGGATACAAGATATGCGTTTAGTGGTGAAGATGTAATAATAGCCTTTTTTAATGAAGTATTATCACAATCAAGCAAGAAAACTCCATTCAGCATTAGTTGATTGTGAGATGAATTGCGCAATAATTTAATGTTAAAGTATTCCCAAACATAACAGGATGGGATAAAGGGATAGTGAACATCCCATATGCTGTAACGATTGCGTAGAGCAATCACTACAGGGTTACTTACATGTTAAAAAAACATGTAACATAGAAACTCCAACCGACTAATGTCGGTTGTGAGTAGTTCATGAATGAAGATAATATTGACGGGTTTAATGCAGCGTTAGGCGGTATGGCATCTTTTGAAACATTAATAGGCTTAAACAAATCCAACTGAATATATCTGTGATATAACTGATTTGTAATATCATTAACCAAATAGTGAATAATTAATTTAAAGAGGAGCTTATAGCTTCTCTTTTTTGTGTCAAAAAAAATAAAAACATATTCTGTCATATAATAAATAAAAATAAGAAAGGAATGAAAATTATATGAGACCAATGTATGAAATTGTTGAAATGATAAGAGCACATTATGCCAATGATGATGATAAATTTAATAACTATGCAAAAGCAATAATAGATTATTATGAAAAAGAAGGTAATCTTGCAGGAGCTGATGAAATAAGAGAAATCATTACAACAGGACATTCAACTCCAAGAACTTCTGAACCTAAGTTAGTTACTTGTATAAATCCAGATAATAAGTCTGTAAATCGCAATGATATACAAAATCATAATATTAAATCGAATATATACACGCCTGAATTGTTATCAGAGCATACAGATATTCAGATAATTAAACATAATAAGGACGAAAATAAGTCGTCAGAAAATACTCCTGAAGTAAAACCTAAAAGACACAGAAGAACTAAAGCAGAGATGACTGCGGCTAGACTATTAGAATCTGAGAGCCAAGATAATAATAAAAAAGATATCGCTGCAGATATTGAAAAGCCAAAAAAGCGACACAGAAGAACTAAAGCAGAAATGGCAGCAGCAAGAGCAGCAGAAATCGAAAGACAAGGCAAAACGAACAATACAAATAACATGAATAATACAAATGATAAGAATAATACAAATCTAATTACTGAGCAAATAAACAAACCTAAAAGGAACAGAAGAACTAAAGCGGGAATGGCAGCAGCAAGATCATTAGAAAACAATAAGAAGTGAATCGCAATTAAGTAAGAAAACCTAATTAAACAATAATCAATTATGAGTAGTTCATAAAGTTGTTCCTTAATGCATTCAAACTAATTTTCTGTCATATTTCTTTCAAATCATAAAGAAAGGAGGATTAACATATATAATTATATATGTTATAATAATTATGCAGAAATTTAGTAATAAAGAAAAACTTAAAATTATTCAGCGTTTACGACCAATTGATGACATTTTCTTTGAAGCTATTGCGGAAGATCCAGAAGTTTGTGAAGAGATTCTAAGAGTTATATTAGAAGATCCTAAGCTTACTGTATTGGAAGTTATTACGCAAAGTAGTGAAAAGAATATTTATGGCCGATCCGTAAGATTGGATGCACTGTGTACATTAGGTGATGGGACAAAGTGCAATATTGAGGTGCAGAAGTCAGATAATGATGATCATCTAAAACGAGCAAGATTTAATGCATCTTCAATTACAATTAAAGAGTCTAATACAGGAGAAAGATTCAGTGATACTATAGACTTATACATAGTCTATATATCACAATTTGATTTTCTTAAAGAAGGACGTTGTATTTACCACATTGATAAAGTTATAAGAGAATCAGGTACAACAGTTGATGATGGGCTGCATGAGATTTTCGTCAATACTGCAGTAAATGATGGATCAGATATATCAGATTTAATGTCATGCTTCTTAGCAACCGATGTTAATAATGATAAGTTCCCAAAGTTATCCTGTAAAGTAAGTGAACTGAAGAATCCTAGAGGGGAGGTAAATCCTATGTGTGAATTAATGGAAAAATACATGAAAGAATCAAAACTTGAAGGAAAGATTGAAGCAACAATTCAATCATTACGCTTAGTTAATATGGATGATTCTGTTATAATTAAAGCACTGATGGAGAATTGCGGCCTCACAAAGGATGAAGCTAAACAAAAATTAGCTGAATATAACAATTAAATACTGTATAAAGAATAATATTCAGAAGCCCAGGGAATAAAATCCTTGGGCTTTTTAATTTTAATTTTCTGTCATATTGATTTTATTAAATAATATAAAGGAGGAAATTAATATGAATTTAGAAGAAGGATTAAAAAAGGGATTACAAATATATGCAGAAGGATGTCTTTCAAGTCAATATAATATGAATATGAAAGATTATACATACGAACTGGACTTTGAAAGAAATTGGGTAGAATTTCGTATGCCACATGAACTGCATAATTCACGTTGGCTTTGGAGTAGCTTTTATTCTGATATTAATGAGATTAAAGATTTCTTAAATTCCTATGTAAAAGACAATTTTGGAGATTTTGTAAAGGAAGCTTTTTTAGAAGCCAAGAATGAAAAACTTTATGGTGCAGACATATACGGTAAGATTCAGGCTGAAATTATAAGGGCAGAAAAAGATGGTGTTGAGCCACTGCTTACTTCTGATGATTATAAGGCAATTATTGACCTTATTAAGGAACACAGACAGTTAGTAAAGGAGAATATGTCAACAACTCGGCAATTAAATAATCGAGCATGGTTAAATGATTGTCGCCCGTAAGGGCAGGATGACTAGCCTAAGTTCCAAGAGAACTACATCAGAAGTACAATCCCAGTTCCAGACAGTACCTAATCTGAGCGCTGGGCGGGCAACATATGAATCCAGGAGAAAGAATGATGTGGCCCGGTGTTACAAGTACTCTGATATTGGCGAAGGGTAATTGCTGACTTTGGCCAGCATAGACGCGGAGGCGGACAGAACCATTATGTATCTGTCATACTCATATTTTAACAAGGAGGCATAAGCTATGTATGTATTCGTCATAGGGCTGGATGGAACAAGGCTTATGCCTTGTAAACCAAGGAAAGCCCGGAAATTAATAGAAGCTCACAAAGCTGAAATCTATAAGAAGCAGCCATTTACAATAAGATTGTTGTATAAGACAGGCTGTGCTACACAACCCGTAACAATAGGTATAGATACAGGTTCCCAGCATATCGGAATTGCGGTAACATCAGGAAACAAAGTCTTGTACCAGGCAGAGATAGAATTGCGCAGCACTATGGACAAGCGTTCGCTCATGGAAACTAGACGCAGTTACCGCAGAAGCAGAAGATACCGCAAAACCAGGTACAGAAGTCCTAAATTCAGATTTCATACAAAACGGACATACTCTGAAACACTTGTTAAACGTAAGACTACAGGTGTTATGACCCACTGGGTTAAACATACTAACTCAATGAGTACAAACAGACCGGACGGATGGCTTGCACCATCCATGCAGTCGAAAGCAGATCATCATATCCGATGGATTAACAGATTTTTAGATGTACTTCCACCAGATACGAAACTTCGGTTGGAAATTGCCAGATTCGATATAGCAAGGATGAAAAATCCGGAAGTGCATAGTGAATTATACCAGTATGGTCCACAGTATGATTACGAAAATTTAAAGGCTTATGTATTTGACAGAGACCATTACAAATGTGTGGTCTGTAAGAGGAAATTGGGGAGTAAACAGCCGGATGGACATTCTTTAAAAGGAATGATGCATCACATAACATTCCGGTCTAAAAGAGCTACGGACAATCCTGATCAGCTTGTTACAGTCTGCGAATACTGCCATACTCCTCAGGCGCATAAAAAAGGCGGAGTACTCTGGGATCTGAAAGAAAAACACAGACCAGTGCAACGGGGACTAAGGGATGCCACGCAGATGAACATAATCCGTACACGGCTGGTTAAAGCATTTCCAGATGCGGAACTGACTTATGGAAATATTACGGCTGCTGATAGAAAAAAGATGCATCTTCCAAAGTCACATGCTGGTGATGCGGTTGCAATAGCAATGAAAGGTAAGACTGTTAATATCTGTGAACCGACTGTGTACATAAAACAGGTTCGAAAGAAAAAGCGTTCACTCCATGAAGCAACACCTAGAAAAGGGCGTAAAAATCCTAATACCCAGGCAGTAAGGAATCCTAAAAATACAAAAAGCATAGGTATTTATCATATTTATGACACTGTAAGATTCCAGAATAAAACAGGTTTTATCTCAGGATTTACAGGTAGGTCTGCATATGTCCAGGATTTTGACGGTAATTATATCACAATGCCTGGAAAATCATATAAACAGATAAACTTATCGAATTTAGAATTGGTAAGACATAATAACAACTGGATTCAAAAGACCGGAAATTAAATCAAGAGCGCTTTCATCTTGGCAATTGAATAACCGAGAATTCTCGCTCGGTATCTTAAAACAATGTAAAAAATACAAATAGAAGTATAAGAGGTAATGTTTATGGATAAAGAAGAAATAAGAGACAAAATAAGCAGTATAGTATGGCATATAAATAGTAACTATAGTCCATCCGGAGCAGAAACAACGATTATGGAACTTATAGATAAAGTTTGGGAAGAAGCCTACAGAGAAGGTTTTAAGGCAGCAGAAGAAAAATTTAATACAAAGAATCATTCTATAGGAGAAGTCCGTATTACTCCTGATTCGCTTGATTTTAGTGACCTTACAGAAGATGAAGATATTGGAGAGAAAACACTTTATCTTTATGAAACAGATGAATTAACTAAGGCAGCAGGGATATATACAGATGCATGGCATAACGACACCTATCAGGTTAATTTCTATGGAGTTGAGACTAATGATGATTTTAAGGTTATTGTAGCTGTGACTGTATATGATACAGAAGAACTGAAGTTAAGATATCCTGATATAGCCGGAAATATTCTAAAAATTAGTGATGCAGGAGAAATGGAAGTAGCTCTTAATGATAAGGAGCTTGAGATTATTAAGGCTGAATTTGATAAAACTATCGCTGAATATAAAAGAATATATAATAAAATAAACAGGGAAAATAGAATAAAAAAAGAACTTGAATATATCAGAAATCCGAACAGGTATATTGATGTTTATAATTCTTATAGAGATAAATCCATCGCATATCCGTTAGCTGAGTATTTGGATATCAAAGCTTCACAAAGCGGTTTTGATAATTACGAAGATATGCTTAATGAAGGCTTAAGCATTGATTATTCAGGAGATTATTTAAAAGACTCACTAATACCTACAGGCAAGCTTAAGTGAGATTGTTAACCAAACTAAATTAAGGATGAATATATAGGTACCAGTGAATGCTCGCAATTCACTGCTTTACGAGGGTAAGTAAACATTTCTAAAACTAAGAAAGGATTTAATTATGTATAATAAAAATAATGTTCAAACAGTCTGCTTTACTGGTCCCCGGCCTAAGAAATTATTAGGAGTACATGGAAGCCAATCTGAATACAATAAGATAATCGATGTCATATATCAATTTTGTGAAAAATTATATTTGACTCTTAATTGCAAAGTATTTATTTCAGGTGGAGCACAGGGATTTGATCAGCTTGCATTCAAAGCAGTTAATAATTTAAAACAAAAATATCCAGATATTAAAAACATTGTGTATATCCCATTTGCAGAATATGATAAACAGTGGAATGAATATGGATTATTTACTGCAAAAGAATTTGAAAATGAATTAAAAAATGCAGATGAAATTAAGTATATATCAAAAAGCTTCCAAGGAGTACATAATAACGGCGATATTGAAACTGCTGCAACAATTTTAAATGCAAGAAACGAAGCAATGGTAAATGATTCTGATATTGTTATAGCAATGTATAAAGATGATTCATGGTTGTATGAAGAACATTCTGGAACAGCAAATTGTATGAGATATGCTAAAAGTATGCAGAAACCTATATATCAGCTTAAATTTAATATTAGGCCTAATAAATTTCTCACATCAGTTAACATGTTCTCAGATTTAACTATAGTAAGAGCAAATTAACAAAATGTAGACAATTTTGGAGTAAATTAAAAAATAAATATAGTAACATTAAATTAACTGGTTGTTAAATACAACCAGTTTTTTATTTAAACACACTCCGAAGCTTTGGCCTAGAAAATTCACTTATGCCTTGTACTCAACATAATTTTTTAATCTCTCTGATAAATCACGGTTATATATTTTGCCTGTTTAACTTCAACTACATAGATTAACATAACATCC
>ULUB01003829.1_pt1 | contig 15084 bp, 18 predicted proteins | sample 1958111 | NCBI WGS metagenome assembly ULUB01 (sample SAMEA4835749, study PRJEB28245) | human gut metagenome | biome: gut microbiome; material: fecal sample | place: Denmark | collected 2008
AGTTCAATATTTTGGAATTGGTGAAAAGAAGATAAGGATGCTGATTTCTGAAAATACTGATACTGATTATTGTTTTACGGTGCAGGTTGGGAATAAATCGTTGATTAATCGGCATAAATTTGAAGAATTTCTTAATCAAACCACTTCCTTGTAGAAATGAAAAATACGAAACTTTATCACTTTAAAGTGGTAAATGCCGCCCAGGTATGATATAATATGGTTGTCGTGCTAGGGCTTCTTCGTAGAAAGGAGCAAAGACGTTTGAGTGAAAGAAATCGCAATCAGAAAAGACGTGATAAAAAAGGACGTATTTTACGAAACGGAGAAAGCCAGCGAGCGGATGGAAGATATGCATTTGTTTATACAGACTGCTATGGAAAACAGAAATTTCTTTACAGTTGGAAGTTGGAATCGACAGATCCTCTTCCGGTAGGAAGAAGACCTTGCCAGTCACTTAGAGAAAAGGAAAAAGTCATATTAAGGGATATAAATGATGGCATTACTCCTTATGGTGATAATTTGACAGTTCTTGAGTTGGTAAAAAAGTATATTGCTCAGAAGACTGGGGTTCGCCATAATACAGCTGCGAATTATAATTTTGTTATCAACATTATTAAGAAAGAGGAATTGGGTGCCAAAAGGATTGATAAGGTAAAACTATCAGATGCAAAAGCATGGTTGATTAAGCTTCAGGCAGATGGTAGGGGATATAGCACCATTCATTCAGTACGGGGAGTGGTAAGACCTGCTTTTCAAATGGCTGTAGATGATGATTTGATTCGTAAAAATCCGTTCGAGTTTCAACTATGTACAGTAGTTGTAAACGATAGTGTAACAAGAGAAGCCATAACCAGAAAACAAGAAAGAAAGTTCTTGGAATTTATTAAGAATGATGAGCATTATAAACGATACTATGATGGTATGTTTATCCTCTTTAAAACCGGACTTCGTATTTCAGAGTTCTGCGGATTGACAATTTCCGATATTGATTTTGAAGAAAAGCAAATCAGTGTAAATCATCAGCTTCAAAGAACCAGAGATATGAAGTATGTTATTGAAGATACCAAAACGTCAAGTGGAACCAGAATCATTCCTATGACTGAGGAAGTGTATGAATGTTTTAAGCGTATTGTTGAAAATCGTAAAAAGCCCAAGAAAGAACCTGTGATTGATGGATATAAGGGATTTCTGTTTTTAGATAAGAAGGATATGCCGGAAGTTGCTTTACATTGGGAAAAACATTTTGAGTGGGCATTGGCTAAGCATAATCGAATCTATAAAGAGCAGTTACCAAAAATCACGCCGCATGTTTGCAGGCATACCTACTGCAGCAATATGGCAAAAAGCGGGATGAATCCTAAAACGCTTCAGTATCTTATGGGACATTCGGACATTGGGGTAACATTGAATACATATACGCATCTGGGAGCAGAGGATGCCAAGGAAGAACTTGGCAAATATGCTAAGATGGCTTAAAAGATTAAGAAAATTGATACAACTAAAAGATAACCTAAGTGGAAAAAGTCTTTAGTAAAATGAGAAAATTAAGCTGTTTTACTAAGATTTTTACTAAATTTGGATGACAAGATATACGAATTTATGCCACGATATGCGACGAAAACGAAGAAAACAATCTATCACAGCAAATCGTAGAAAGTGGTGTAAAATCAAGGAAAATCAGTATTTTCAAGGAGTTTTTAAGGCATGATAAAAATATTATTTGTTTGCCACGGCAACATCTGTCGCAGCACCCTTGCCGAAAGCCTTTTTACCTACATGGTAAAACAGCGTGGCATCGAAAATTTATTTTACATTAATTCCGCGGCTACCAGTCGGGAGGAAATTGGAAATGGTCCACATTATGGGACTGTGAGAAAGTTACAGGAGATGGGGATACCAGTTGTTCCGCATCGGGCTGTACAAATGACAAAAGAGGATTATAAGAAGTATGATTATTTAATTGGTATGGATACTGCCAATATCCGCAATATGAATCGGATTGCTGGTGGAGATCCAGAGAACAAAATATATAAGATGCTTTCTTTTGCAGGAAGTGGTCGAGATGTGGCGGATCCTTGGTATACAGGGGATTTTGATGCTACCTATAAAGACGTGTTAGCTGGTTGTGAGGGATTTTTAGAATATTTAGTTTCAGAGAGAAAGATTAAAATAGATTAGAATATAAATTTTGAATAGTTATAGTAATTTTGGTTATACTACCTTAACACGATTAAGAAATTCTCCCACTTCTATTGCGTAGAGCAATAAGTGGCGGGTGGGGACTTGCTTGTATCAGGTGGGGACAAGCACCTTCTGATCTGCTGTTCTAGCAGCGAATCGTGTTATGAGCAAGTAGCAGAGCGGATTGCGAATATCCGATTGACTCGAATGGGATGATGTTGTAGTCAAGCTATATCTTTGTGTTACATTTGTAAGTACAACCTAGTTTTGGATATTTGGCTTTGACATCATTCCTTTTGAATGTATGATTTTTTGGAAAGCGGATAGAAAGGTAGGGGATACTATGAGTGAAACTAGAAATGGAATGTCGGATGCATTACCGGAAGGATTGGGGTTTTCATTGGCAATGCATATGGATGCCATGAAAAACTTTTCTAATATGAGTGAGAGGGAGAAAACAGAATTTATTGAAAAAAGTAAGCAGGTAAAATCCAAAGAGGAAATGACAAAATTGATTGATGCATTAGGAAAAAGTAACAAATGCATATAAAGTTCAAAAATAAGTCAGAAAAGACAGTTGTATTATCATACGGCTGTCTTTCTTGCTTTTACGGAAGATGGTATGTTATGCTAGAAGTGAGAACGAAAAATGAAGAATTAAATAGGAAAATATACATAAGACGTGTTTTGGAGAGAGAAGGTGAGAACATGGCTGATTTAGTTATTGATGAAAGATATTATAATTCTCTTGATATTGAGGGATTTTCAAGAATGATGAAAAATCCTACTTATTGTTATAAATTTTATTGGCTTGAGGCAATCGTTCAGTTAATTGCGGAAAATAAAAAACAGGTCACATATGATGAGATTATAAATGAAATGATTTACAATGCCTGGTATTCTGTATTGGAGTTTCATATTCATTTAAGTGGTTTATTTGGGGAAGGAGAGCTAAAAGACAATCTTGAAAAGGCTGTTCTTAGATTACAAGAATTAAGTCAATTACCAAATCACGCGGATAAGATAGAGATAAAAAATGAACTGACCGAATATAGCGGAGATAAGAAATTACATAAATATAAAATGGAACTTACAAAGTATGTACCATATAAGGTATTATCGGGATTTGCAAATCGTGGGGCAGAGAAGATAGATTTAAACAGTACGGCAGGAAGAATGATGGCATACTACAACAAGTTAAGCGGAACAGAGATACTTTTGCCCTATGTATTTGGTGATGGCACAGGTTTGAATCGGACAATTCTATTTAATGATGGTTGGATACAAATGATTCAGGATAATACAGTGGCAATATTAGGATGGATACAATTGGAGAAAGTAAAGTGGCTGCAAAATAATAATCCAGAGATGCCAGGTTTGGTTTACAAAATGGTACCGTTGGACGAAAAAATGCGTAAACTGGATCATGTTAGAAAACTTTGGGAAGGTGTCTTGAATAGGAAACCCGTTATAGATGTCTTTACAAATGAAAGAATAGATAAAAATCATTATGATGTAGATCATTTTATTCCTTGGTCGTTTGTGATGAATAACGAATTGTGGAATTTAATGCCAATGGATTCTACTTGGAATTCGAAAAAAAGTAATAAGCTTCCGTTATGGGATTCCTTTTTCAAAAAATTTGCAGCTAATCAATATATACTGTATGAGTTGTTACATACTAAGCCAGAAATTCATAAATTGTATGAAGCCTGTTACAGGGACAACCTGCACTCTATTTGGGCAAATAAAGAGTTGTACCGGAAAGGAAATACATGTGAAGAGTTTTATAAAATATTAGAGAAAAATATGCGTCCGGTTTATGATTCAGCAAAAAGACAGGGGTACGAAGTTTGGAATATTGTGTAAAAGTGGATACTTCATTACATTTGGACATAATAAAGCATGGGAACAAGTTTCAATCCTAATGGTAACAGTATCATGCATGGTGGTAGAATAAAAATGAAAAACAGATTTTTTAGGTTAGGGAAAGAAATTGATATAGAGTTTTGTTAAAAGCATAAAAACAGGCAGGTGAGACGAGTGGGTGAAGAAAAAGATTTTGGTCAGGCAAGAGAGATTTTACGCGCGTTACTGGACTTAGGACAGGCATTATTGGAATACGGCGGAGAAGTCAATCGAGTGGAGGATACACTGGAACGAATGGGGAGAGCGTATGGAGCAAAGGGAATGAATGTGTTTGTGATTACGACCAGTATGGTGGTAACTATGCTTCATAAGGATGGGGAGGAAATCACACTTACTCGTCGTATCCGTAAACCAATTGGCAATGATTTTACAAAATTAGAGCAATTAAATGCACTTAGTAGAAAATGTTGTCAGGAACCGATGAAAGTTGCAGAACTTCAGGAAAAAATACAAGAAATAAAGAATCAACCCTATTCTTTTAAAAAGTATTTGCTTGGCGCAATGTTAAGTGCGGGAAGTTTTTCGGTGTTTTTTGGTGGCAGTTTGCTGGACGGACTATTTTCTATGGTGTTTGCCATTTTTATTTGCTTGTTGCAAAGGTATGTTCAAAAATATTGTACGAACATGGCGGTATTTCAATTGTTCTGTTCGTTTGTAATTGGAATCGGAATATCGGTTGTTACCAAATGTGTTCCCTTCCTTCATTTAGATTATATTATGATTGGAGATATTATGTTGTTAATTCCAGGATTAGCGATGACAAACTCTGTGCGTGATATTCTAGTGGGAGATACGATTTCAGGTTTCCTTCGATTGGCGGAAAGTCTTTTGTGGGCGGGGGCATTGGCGTGTGGATTTATGACTGCAATCTGGTTGTCCTTTTCTCTTTGAGCGCAGAGTAGCATTTTCATACCGTTAAGGCATTGGTATGGGAAAAGAAAATGGTTGAAAAAAGACTAGAACTCTTGTAGAGCGTGGATTATAGAACAGAACCAATTTCATATACTTAAGTCCAAGCGGAAACGTGTTTTTGAAAGCAATGTTGGCATTGTCACTCTTTCGTTAAAGTTTAAGGATTAAGGAAATGGTATTGGAACAGAACAGGAGGTAGAATATGATACAATTGCTCAGTGTTTTTATCGGATGCATTGGTTTTGGAATGTTATTTCATCTGCAAAGCAGACATTACTTGCGTGCTGCTTTGGGAGGTGTATGCACCTATTTGGTATATATGATTTGCAGTATCTATATAAAAAATGGATTTATTCCCGTATTTTTAGCTAGTGCCAGTGGAGCTTTGTATGCAGAGGTGTTAGCTAGAATACAGCGGGCACCGACAACTTTGTATCTTATCATAGCCGTCATTTCCCTTGTACCAGGGAGTAGTTTGTTTTATACAATGAGTGCCTTTGTAAGAGAGGATTGGGATTTGGTATATTCCTATGGAGTGGAAACTGCTATTTTTGCCGTCGCCATTGCTTTGGGAATGAGTCTTGTATGGGCTATTTTTGGTACGTTTGGAAAAGTAAAAAAAGAAATTTAAAAGGTGTCTTACATGAAAAAATAAAATGTATGACCAAGATATTCAAAAACGAAAAAGAAGATAACTATTTGAAAAGGGGGTGTAACGCGGGATGGTTGCACCTCTTTTGGCATTTTGCTATAATACACAATAATGAAAGCAAGTTTGAGGAGGCTCATCATGACAAAGAATGAGAATACAAAGGATAGCAGTTTACAAAAAGACATATCCCACAATAACCAGAAAAAAATAGCAGTAATCAATGATATGTCGGGATTTGGACGCTGTTCTATTGCTGTTGCACTTCCTGTTATTTCTACATTGCGGATTCAGTGTTGTCCATTGCCAACCTCTATATTTTCCAATCATACAGGATATGATTCTTTTTTTTATAGAGATTTTACGGAGAACATGGAACCATATATGGAAGAATGGAAGAAACTTAACTTAACCTTTAATGGAATCTGTACAGGTTTTTTAGGGTCTGCAGATCAAATTCAGATTGTGAGACATTTTATGAAACTGTTTAAAACAAAGGACACTTTGGCTATTATTGACCCAGTGATTGGGGATTATGGGGAACCATATCCAACCTATACACAAGAGATGTGTCAGCGAATGAAAGAGTTGATTGAATATGCAGATATTTTGACACCAAATTTGACGGAGGCGTGTATTCTCACAGAAACGCCATACAAAGAAGATTGGAAAGTAGCAGAGTTGGTGCAATTGGCAGAAAAATTGTCAGAGAAAGGACCAGAAAAAGTGGTAATTACTGGTTTTTCTCAGAAAAGTTATATTTGCAATCTGTGCTATGAAAAAGGGAAAGAGCCAGCGATTGTAAAGACACATAAAGTAGGAACAGAACGTTCTGGAACGGGGGATATTTTTACAGCTATTATTGCGGCAGATGCAGTAAATGGAGTGGACTTTTATACATCGGTAAAGAAAGCGTCTACTTTCATAAAAAAATGTATTTTACGTTCCATCGAGTTGGGGATTCCTACTACAGATGGAGTTTGTTTTGAAGAAGTATTACACACATTAAAAAAATAGGAATAGGTAAGTTCTGTACAAAAAGTCTCAGAGTAAATTGCGTTTTGCAAGTACCTAAAAAAAAGTGAGGAGAATTTTGATGAAGAAAGCAATGACAATTGTATACAAAGTGCACAATAATTTATATGTAAATCTGACAAATCGCTGTTCTTGTTCATGTGTATTTTGTTTAAGGCAAAATAGAGACCATATGGAAGAGTCAGATTCTTTATGGTTGGATCATGAGCCGACTTTACAGGAAGTGAAGGATGCATTTGCAAAGGAAGATATGAGTCAGTATGAGGAAGTTGTATTTTGCGGATTTGGAGAACCGACAGAACGAATGGATCTATTGCTTGAAGTGGCTGCATTTGTGAAGGAAAACTATCAAAAGCCAATTCGTATCAACACAAATGGACAAGCCAATTTAATCAATGGACGTGATGTAGCACCAGAACTGAAGGGACTGGCGGATACCATTTCTATTAGTTTAAATACGCCGAATGAGGAAAAATATAATGAAATGGTGCGCAGTATCTATGGCGACAAAGCCTACGGTGCTATGTTAGATTTTGCAAGAGAAGCCAAAAAATATGTGCCAAATGTAGTATTGTCAACGGTAGATACTACTCTTTCCAAAGAGGAGGAGGAGCAATGCAGGCAGATTTGTGAAAAGCTTGCGGTAACCTATCGTATTCGCCCGTGGGAAGATTAGAAAAAGTATCTTGTTCAAGGCTTTGTTTTTATATATTTTGGCATGCTCGAAATAATACTGGTTGAATTGGTTCCGTCTTTTTTTGTAGAGGCATATACTGTAAGAAAAGCTGGAGCATAGAATATGGCATATCGTAGATTGGATTTTGAACAGTATTTTATTGATAATAGCGAAGATTATAATCATACTGGGAAGGCAAGCAAAGAATTACATTACAAGGCAGTCACCTATCAATGTACAGGTTTGGAAAAACTGTTTCGATTTCAACATGAAATGAATTATGAAATCCATTATGAAAAAGAGCGGGATGTCATTCAGATTAATTTTCAGAAAACCAATGGTTTCTCTGATTGGATTGCGAATATCGTGGAATTTACGGATAAATATTATGATGCATTTTATTTTGAAGGACAAATGCTATGTCTTCGAGCACATCATGGATGGGCGAATATGTATCGGAGTATTAAAAACGAAATTCGGTTAGAATGGAGTCGTTTGCATAAGAAATATCAAACCGCAGAAACCGAGATTATCGGTTGGTCTTTAGGTTCTGCACAGGCAATTCTTTGTTGTCAGGATTTGAATTACAACTTTGGTGTGTGTCCGTATTTATATACCTTTGGAAGCGTCCGCCCTTTTAAATACACTCTTTTTAACAGGTGTCAGGTGAAACAATATTTAAACAGCATCTATAAGGAATGTTGGAACTTTGCAAATGTTAATGATATAGTAACCTATATGCCGCCTTTTTTGGGCTTTATTATGCCCAATAGAGTGAAGGTAGGATTAGAAGGTTTTTCTATAAAAAAGTTATTGCAACCAGGATATTATCATACAATTTACGATAATCCGGAATTGTATAGAGATTGTGTAAGTGCAAAGAGCGGAACAATCCGTAAATGCAGGGCTTAGAAAAGTCACAAAAAGAAAAAGGAGAAATGAGTTACAATGAAGGCAAAACAAACATCAGAATCAATTGAATTAGGTATTTTGCTTGCTATTTCAGGGGGAATGATGGATGCCTATTCGTACATTATGAGAGGAGAAGTCTTTGCGAATGCACAGACGGGAAATATGCTGCTATTTGGTGTGTATATATCCGAAGGAAAATTTGCACAGGCATTGCACTATTTTTGCCCGATTCTGGCATTTACAGTTGGTATCATGTTATCCGATATTGTGCGTATGAAATTTAGTAAAAAATTGCATTGGCGTCAGGTCGCTGTATTGATAGAAGCAATCATTCTATTTAGTGTGAGCTGGATACCATTACGCTATAATCTGCTGGCAAACAGTTTAACTTCTTTAGCTTGTGGAATACAGGTAGAGGCATTTCGAAAGATTCATGGAAGGGGTATTGCAACTACCATGTGTATTGGAAATTTGCGGAGTGCTACTCAAAATATGTGCGATTATATGAATCGAAAGAATAAAAAGAATTTATATAATGGACTGCTCTATTTCGGAATTATTGCCTGCTTCATTGGAGGGGCAATTATTGGAAATATAGGTATTGGGATATTTGCAGAAAAGACGATTATGATTAGTGCAGGTATTTTGTTAGCTGCATTTATTCTGATGTTTATTGATCGGGAGGAGCAGGAAAAAAGAGAAGATGAGGCATAAATGACATTGCTTCAAAGGCTCTTAGTTTGTAAGTGGTCATAGTGTGAATAAACATTTCTTTGCATTTGAGAAAATATTAATAAAGGAGAAAGTATGGCACAAATTCCAATTTTTATGGATATTACGGAAAAACGATGTGTGGTAGCAGGTGGAGGTAAGGTTGCCTTGCGAAAGATAAAGACATTGTTAGCGTTTGGGGGAAATGTTTTTGTGGTTGCCCCATCTGTTTCCGAAGAAATCAAACAATTAGAGGGTGTTACATGGGAAGAAAGGGAATATGAGAAGAAAGATTTAGAGACAGCAGTTTTAGTAATTGCTGCTACAGGTAATCAGAACGTGAACCATAATATTGCAAAGGATGCAAAAGAAAAAAATGTGTTAGTTAATGTGGTGAATATTCCGAAGGAAAGTAGCTTTTTCTTTCCTGCATATACGAAAAGAGGAGATATTGTTGCGGCCTGTTCCAGTGGTGGAAAAGCACCAGTAGTAGCACAATATATAAAGAAAAAAACGGCATTAGAAATGACAGAACAATTAGAAGAAGCAAATGATTTTTTAGGTGCGATTCGCCCACAGGTGAAGAAAAAAATTGCAGAGGTGGAAAAACGACGACAGGTGTATCAGGAATTATTGAAAATTGCTCTTACTGAGGAACGAAAACTTACGCAAAAAGACGTAGATAGTGTAATCAATAATTGTGAGGATAAATCGTAAAGACACTTTAGTAGACAGGAGAATGAGAAAATGAAGAGACCAATGATAGGTATTATGCCATTAGTAGATACAGAACGAGATAGTTTGTGGATGTTACCAGGATATATGGATGGTTTGAAGCAGGAAGGGGCTATTCCTGTTATGCTTCCGTTGACGACAGATGAAGCAATGCTTGCTCAAATTGCAGAATTCTATGATGGATTTTTATTTTCGGGTGGACAGGATGTATCACCAGAAAGATATGGCGAGGAAAAACTGGATTGTTGTGGAGAAACCAACAAGGATAGGGATGAAATGGAAGAGAGACTTTTTTCTAGAGTGTATGAGTTGGATAAACCGATTTTAGGTATTTGCAGAGGTATACAGTTTATCAATGCCAGTCTTGGCGGTACGCTCTATCAGGATTTGGAAACGCAGTATCCTTCTGGGATTGAGCATCATCAAAAACCACCATATGATGTACCTGTACATGGAGTAGAGATTGAAGAGGGATCTCCTTTATATGACATTTTAAATACAAAAAAATTGATGGTGAATAGTTATCATCATCAGGCAATAAAGAAAATTTCACCACATTTACTACCTATGGCATATGCAGAGGATCAAATAATAGAAGGAGTATATGCACCAGATAAGAAATTTGTATGGGGAGTGCAGTGGCATCCGGAATTTTCTTTTCAAAAGGATGAAAATAGTAGAAAGATTTTAGGGGCATTTGTAAAGGCGTGCTAAGTGAAAAAGTCTGTTGATTGTGTGGATAAATATGTGGATAACCTGTTGGATTAATAGGAAAAATGTGTGAATAACTTTTGAAAAAATGATAAAAATTGATTGCAGATGGTAGTTTTGACACCGACTAGACCTGACAAGTGTACATATAAGGGACTTTACTTGACTTATGTTTGGGATAATGCTAGAGTAGATACGTTGTAAATTTATATTTTGATACAATCTGATAGCAAACTTTTACTGTTCATTCATACTTCATTCATATCTGTTTGCTATAATGCTTGAGAGGCTTTTGAGCAAAGGACATTGCTTATAGGGTATTATTCTTTTGAACAGATAATCATGGAGGAACATTATGATAGAGGATGAAGAATTTTCTTTTATGGAAGAAGAGTTTATGGAGAGTAAGAAGCCACGGAGAGAGAGAGTTGCGCTGGCGAAGAAGGCAACTTTGTGTGGATTATGTTTTGGATTAAGTGCGGGAGTCGCATTTAGTGTTGTACAATGTGCAAGGAATATTGCCATAAAGCAACAAAATCAACCAGAAAAGATTACATTGCAGATATCTGCACATCCTACGACACAGCCAGAGGAAACGGACAAAGAGAAGTCCAGTAAGGTAAAAGACAAGAAAGACACCTTTGGTTTCGCAGAAATGCAGGACTTTTACAATCAACTAGAAGCATTAGAAAATCAATGTGAGAAATCAATTGTTGGAGTTTCTAATTATAGCAGTGGAAAGCAAAAAGAGCAGTATAATGAACAGGGACAGATAACAGGAACTATCATAGCAAAAACAAAGAGTAATATTATGGTATTGACGAATTATAGCAAGTTGCAGGCAGATGAAGTTGTAGTTCGCTTTTTTGATGGAACGGATATCGAAGGAAGTCTGTATGGAGCAGATACTAGGGCAGACTTAGCTATTGTGGCAGTACCATTGGATAACTTATCAGCGAAAATAAAAGAGCAGATGAAAGTCATTTCGTTTGGCGATTCTGGAGAGTTATCTGTAGGAAGTATGATATTTGCATTTGGAAGTCCAAACGGTGCATTGTATTCCGTTGAATATGGTTATGTATCTGGACAGGAAACGGAAAAAAGTATTGAGGATTATCAGTTGGATGTGTATACTACCAATATGGGTTATCACAGTGATGGAAATGGTATTATCTGTAATGCCTACGGTGAATTATTAGGTATGATAAACCGACAAAGTGATACAACCGAGAACTGCACGTTTTATGGTATTGGCAAATTAAAACAGTTAGTGGAAAGTATATTAAATAAAGAAAAAATGACGTATGCTGGAATTACAGCAGAAGAGATTCCAGAAAAAATTTTGGCGAATCATAGCGTGCGAGGCGGCATTTATGTGACTGCTGTGGCTGAAAATTCACCAGCCTATAAAGCAGGCGTGTTGGTAGGAGATGTCATTTCAGCAGTAGAAGGTGAAAAGATTACTTCTATTTTAAATTTTTATGAATGTATTCAAAAATATCAGGTTGGTGAAAAGGTGACAGTTACCGTTTTAAAGAATCCTTTTCAAAATCCGATAGAAAAGAAAAGAAAAATAAAGTTGGAAGCAAGATAATTCTTCTATGTGAATAGTTAAAAATATAAAGAGTAGAAATATGTTGCGGTATACAAATTGTTATAAAAAAAGAAAGGAAGTTTACAGACAAACATTGTGTTGATGTGTCTGTTCTATTGGCGGTATGCTGATGGATGGTATGAAGAATGAGATATATTGAAGATTTACGTGAAGATATGGTTATTAATGAAGTGTATTTTTGTAGAAAAAAGCAGGAACTGACAACCAAAGCAGGAAAGCCATATTTTTCTTTGACATTGCAAGATAAGACAGGAAATTTGGATGGAAAAGTTTGGAACGTAATGTCTGGTGGAATTGATGAATTTTCCAGTTTAGACTATATAAATGTATCTGGTCGTGTGACAAGTTTTCAGGGAAATTTGCAGTTAAACATTGAACGTATCAGAAAATGTGGAGAGGATGAGTATGATCCAGCGGATTACATGCCATGTACGAAAAAGAATGTAGAACAGATGTATCAGGAATTGTTGGATTATATCGCAACAATTGAGGAACCACATTTACGAGAGTTATTGGAGAATTATTTTAAGCAGGATGAAAAATTCCAAAAAGAGTTTCGTATGCATTCTGCTGCTAAAAGTGTGCATCATGGATTTATGGGCGGTTTGTTGGAACATACTCTTGGGGTTACAAGAATGTGTGACTTCTTTGCCAAAAGTTATCCTATTCTAAATCGTGATTTACTTCTTACAGCAGCGATGTTTCATGATATGGGAAAAATTATAGAGTTATCATCTTTCCCAGAAAATGATTATACAGATGCAGGACAGTTATTAGGGCATATTTACATAGGAGCACATTTGGTGGAAAATTCCTGTGATAAAATTGAAGGTTTTCCAGAACGATTAAAGAGAGAGCTTGTGCATTGTATTTTGGCACATCATGGCGAGTTAGAATATGGTTCTCCAAAGAAGCCAGCTCTTGTAGAAGCTTTTGCATTAAACTTTGCAGACAATGCAGATGCTAAATTCCAGACATTGATTGAACTGATGTCGGGGGATGAGGAAAATTTAGATTGGCTTGGTTTCCAAAGAACATTGGACACGAATCTTAGAAGAACAGGAAAATAGAAAGATTCACTAGGTGAGCGTTGAAATATTAACAAGGGCGTGTGCCTTCATTGATTAAAATGTTGTTTTAAAACAATTGAAAATGGCTAAACGGGGAGGCAGCTTCCCGTTTTTTTTCTCCATAGAAAAGTTTATAAAAGAGCAAGAAAACCCACTGCCTTTAGGCGGCGGGGACTCTTGCACGGGGTGCGGGGTTCAAGCCCCATACTTCATAAGGCGTGCAGTGACGTTTTTATATGAGTAAGTAGCAGAGTGAATTGCGAATAGCATTGACTTTATAAAGAAAAAACGCTCTGCGGGGATGCGTAGGGAAGATTATTACAAAGGCATGCAATACGCATCAATAGGCAAAGGCATAGCCGCAAAAGGATAAACAACAGAAAGGTGTATATAAGAGCAATGAAAAAATGTGTTACATTTGATGGAAAAACAATTAGTAAAAATCAGGAATTTGTAGTAGAAATAGAAGATTTGACTGCGGAGGGAGCAGGGGTTGCAAAGCTGGATGGTTATACGTTATTTATTAAGGATGCGATTGTTGGGGACAAGGTGCGTGTTTCCATTATGAAAACAAAAAAGACCTATGGATATGCCAGAATACTAGAAATTTTGGAGGCATCGCCAGACCGCGTGGAGCCAGTCTGTCCTGTTGCTAAAGCCTGCGGTGGCTGTCAGTTACAACATTTAAGTTATGAAGCACAATTAGCGTATAAGCAAAAAAAGATTGAAAGTTGCCTACAGCGTATCGGAGGTTTTACTGAGATTCCTATGGAGCCTATTATGGGGATGGAGGAACCATTTTATTACCGAAATAAGGCACAGTTTCCAGTAGGATATGATAAAAATGGTACTATTATTACTGGTTTCTATGCAGGGCGTACACATACGATTATTGATACCAGTCATTGTGCGATACAGGCGAAGGAAAATGACAAATTGCTTGCCATTGTAAAAGAATATATGAAGGAATGTCATGTAAAACCTTATAATGAAACCAGTCATACAGGATTGGTTCGTCATATATTGACACGAGTGGGATTTAAAACAAAAGAAATTATGGTTTGTCTAATTGTAAATGGGGACCGTATTCCAAAATCCGAAGTGTTAGTTGAAAAGTTAAAGGAAATTCCAGGTATGACAAGCATTAGTATCAATGTGAATAAAGAAAAGACAAATCGCATTTTGGGGGATAAATGTATTACTTTGTGGGGACAGGATTATATTGAGGATTACATTGGAGATATTAAGTATCAGATTTCCCCTCTATCCTTTTATCAGGTAAATCCAGTGCAGACGACCAAACTTTATCAGACCGCATTGGACTATGCCGACTTAAAGGGAAATGAAATTGTGTGGGATTTGTATTGTGGAATTGGAACAATCTCTCTGTTTTTGGCACAAAAAGCAAAACAGGTTTACGGTGTAGAGATTGTGCCACAAGCAATCGAAGATGCAAAGCAGAACGCAAAAATAAATGGCATAACCAATGCGGAATTTTTTGTTGGAGCAGCAGAAGAGGTATTGCCGCAGAAATACAAAGAAAGTGCCGGAACGATGGCAGCAGATGTTATTGTAGTAGACCCACCGAGAAAGGGATGTGATCCGGCATTATTAAATACCGTATTACAAATGAACCCGCAAAAAATCGTATATGTAAGTTGTGACCCAGCAACCCTTGCTCGTGACCTTAAAATCCTCTGCAAAAATGGATATGAACTAAAAAAAGTTAGGGGATGCGACATGTTTGGGAATAGCTATCATGTGGAAACGGTAGTTCGCTTGTCCCAATTAAAACAAAAGCCGGATGACTATTAATGTCACAATTGAACTTGATGATATGGATGTAACATCCGCAGAGACTAAGGCAACATATGGCGAGATAAAGAAATATGTAGCCGAACATAATGATGATCTCTCGGAATCTTGAGAGAGCATGCCAGCAAAACTC
>ULUB01040975.1_pt1 | contig 15056 bp, 13 predicted proteins | sample 1958111 | NCBI WGS metagenome assembly ULUB01 (sample SAMEA4835749, study PRJEB28245) | human gut metagenome | biome: gut microbiome; material: fecal sample | place: Denmark | collected 2008
TGCAGGAATCTACGCTGTTGTTGCATCGGAAATCGCAGCTGATACGGGGCTCTTTGACAAAGTTGATTTTGTGGATGACATGAAGAAAGAAACGCCGACAGGATCCAAAGTCATCGGCACAACTGATGACTTGACAGCATTGGCAACAAATTATGATAGTATTGTTGTTGCCATTGGGAATCCGAAAGTTAGGCTGGCTATGCTCGAAAGAATCAAGGCGGAAACATCGTATCAAATCGTATCCCTTGTTTCGCCGAGAGCGTATATTTCGCCGTCAGCGCAAGTGAAGCAAGGCTGCATTGTTGAGCCAATGGCAGTTGTGCAATCGGGATGTGTCATCGGGGAAGGATGCATCATTTCCGCGGGTGCAGTAGTCAATCATGCGAGTATATGTTTTGATGGCGTTCATGTAGATTGTAATGCAACGGTGGATGGATATTGTAACGTTCCATCGGGGTTGAAAATATGCAGCGGTGAAGTGTTCCGCAAAGAAAGTTCGTTAGATACCAATGACGTTCGTCAGGATATATCCAAACAATATTCAAAGGAAATTGATGGCTTAGAGTATACCTTTGAAAGCGGAATGTGAACGGAGATATAAGATGTATAAGCATTTTTTAAAACGATTGATAGATATAGTTTTGTCCACGATCGGGATCGTTGTATTGACTCCGGTGTGGATTATTCTTGCGATTGCTATCAAAATTGATGATCCCGGTCCTGTGTTCTTCAAACAGAAACGAATTGCCCAGAATAAAAACGGTGAGAAGCGATACTTCACGATTTTGAAATATCGGTCGATGAAGATGTGTACGCCTCACGATATGCCGACACATATGCTGGAAAATCCTGAGCAGTACATAACCCGTATCGGCAGAATCCTGCGCAAGACTTCACTCGACGAGTTGCCGCAGATTTTCTGTATCTGGATGGGTAAAATGAGTATTATAGGTCCAAGACCTGCATTGCATAACCAGGATGACCTTTATGCCGAGCGTGAGAAATACGGTGCGAATGACGTCAAACCCGGTCTCACCGGATGGGCACAGATCAACGGTCGAGATGAGCTGGAGATAGATGTGAAAGCTAAGCTGGACGGCGAATATGTTCAGAAGATGAGCTTTCTATTTGATTGTAAGTGCTTCATCGGAACGATTTTTAGTGTTCTCAGGCATGATGGCGTTGTTGAGGGCGGTACGGGAGAAATGAAGAAGGAACGGGAAGAAAAAGAGGCTGTGGGTAAATGAAAAAGATATTGATTACCGGTGCCAACAGCTATATCGGTGTTTCGGTTGAGAATTATTTGAAATTATTTTCTGATCAATATCAAGTGGATACCATTGATGTGATTGATAACTCATGGAGATCTGAAAAATTCGCCGGATACGATACTGTGTTTCATGTAGCCGGAATTGCTCATAGAAAAGAAACAAAAGCAAATGCGAAGTTATACTATGATGTTAATAGAGATTTGGCAGTTGAGATAGCGCTAAAAGCAAAAGAAGAAGGCGTCGTTCAGTTTATTTTTTTGAGTTCTATGAGTGTTTATGGACTGGAAACCGGCGTAATAACTCAAAAAACAATCCCTTGTCCTAAAAGCAACTACGGAAAATCTAAATTTGAAGCAGAAATAGAGCTGAACAAACTAGTTGACGAACGTTTTAAAATCGCTATATTGAGACCTCCGATCGTTTATGGAAAAGGATGCAAAGGCAATTATCAACAGTTGAGAAAGATTGCCTTGAACTCGCCATTTTTTCCGTCTTTATCTAATGTCCGGAGCATGATATTCATTGACCATCTTTCCGAATTCGTAAAGCAGATAATTGATTCCGATGATTCCGGTCTGTTTCTCCCGCAAAATAAGGAGTATGTATGTACAAGGAGTATGGTCGATTTGGTAGCGGCACAGCACGGAAAGAAAATGAAGCACATAGGAATATTTAATCTTTTGATTAAATATTTGCCGATACCTGTATTCAAGAAGGCGTTTGGCTCGTTAGTGTATGAAAAAACGGATGTGGTTGGAACACATTCATTTCCTGAAACGATTAAATTATGTGAAAGAGAGGAATAACTGCAATGGGTAGACGCGCATTGCTTGTGACAACAGTTAGCGGTTTTGTTCCTCAGTTTGAAATGAATAGTGTAGAATTGCTCCAAAAAGGTGGTTACGAGGTACACTACGCAACAAATTATAATAATGTTTTTTATGGAAAAGATAATAGTAGGCTTGATGGAACGGGGATAATCAGACACCAAATTGATTTTACACGTTCTCCGTATTCAAAACAAACGATTACGGCTTACAAGCAGTTAGAAAATTTAATGAATCAAATACAGTTTGACGTCGTTCATTGCCATACTCCAATGGGAAGCTTTTTAGCCAGACTGGTTGGGCATAAGTTAAATGTGCCGCAAATCATATATACGGCGCATGGTTTTCATTTTTATAAAGGCGCTCCAGTGATTAATAATCTTATTTATCGTACAGTTGAAAAATATATGGCTCGATACACGGATGCAATATTAACGATAAACGAAGAAGATTATCAAAATGCTTTGAAGTTTAAACTGCGTAATGGGGGTAGAATTTATAAGATAGCCGGAGCAGGAATAGATACTAAGCTTTTTATGGATAATTCTGATAACGGCAAAAGCATTAGAAAAGAATTGGGATTTAGTGATGATGACTATGTTGTTCTGTCAGTTGGAGAATTAAATGTAAATAAGAATCAAGAGGTAATTATTCGAGCAATTTCCGCACTGAAAGAACAAAGAATTAAATATATAGTATGTGGTGAAGGAAATAATAAAGACTATTTAAAAAAACTTGTATTCGATCTTAATTTGGAAAAGCAAGTTTATCTGTTGGGATTTAGAAAAGACATTCCTGATGTATGTCATGCTGCTGATCTGTACGTTTTTCCATCTCATAGAGAAGGTTTACCTGTGGCTATGATGGAGGCAATGGCTTCCGGATTGCCAGTTTTGGCTTCTAATGTGCGTGGTAATATTGATCTAATACATGATGGCGTAAACGGATATCTTATTCCTCCGGATAATTATGAACAATGGGCCAAAAAGATTAGCTATCTATTTAAGAATTGTTCTATAGGAAAAGAGATGGGACAAAGGAATATTGAAATGATTCAAAAATATGATAGGTCTGCAGTTAGAAGCCAATTGTTCGAAATCTATCGTAGGCAAGGAGTTCTTTAAGACATTAGGTGAGTTAAATGAATAACATTATGATAAGTGTTATAGTTCCTGTCTATAATTCTGAAAAATTTCTCGAAAAATCATTGAAATCTTTATCTGAACAAACAATTGATTCTATTGAGTTCATTTGCGTAAACGACGGAAGTACGGATAGCAGTTTGGACATTTTGAATGATTTTGCCGAAAGGGATCATCGATTTAAGATAATTGATCAGAAGAATAGAGGAGTGTCTGCAGCAAGAAATGCCGCTCTTGATATAGCGAGCGGTGAATATATAATGTTTATGGATTCAGATGATTGGTATTCGAAAGACACCTGTATGAGGGCTCTGAATTATATAGTACAGTATAAAGCCGATATTGTATTGTATAGCATGAAAATGGAGTATTTAGATGATTCGGTGATAAGAAGTGCTTTTGATGAGTCGGTAATTGTGTTTGAAAATGATGAGTGCAGAAAACTTCAAAGAAAATGCATCGGATTGATCGGCAAAGAATGTGAAAATATCCAAAGGCTTGATTATCTTTCATTGATATATTTGAAAATATATAAGCATCAGATTATTAAAGAAAATCATCTTCGATTTATTGATCTCAAAGAGATCGGAAGTCTTGAGGATGGCATATTTGTAATGCAGTATATGCAATACGTCAATAAAGCGGTGTACATCAATGAACCGTTATATCACTACAATCGGTTTAATCCGGATTCAATAACTACGAAATATCGACCGAACCTTCAAAAGCAATGGTCGCAACAGTTCTCTATTATAAGGGATACCGTTTGCAGAGATAATCAAGAATTCTTGAATGCATTGTCCAATCGAATGGCATATGCTACGTTAACTTTGGGACTAAATGCGGTTTCTGGCACACAGAGTCTTGTGAAAAAATATCATTTAGTGAGGGATATTTTCGTCAGAAATGATGACTATAGATGCTTTACATTGTCTGAGATGTTTTCAATGCCTAAGTCATTAGCTGTATATTTCTTCGTAGCAAAATACAAGTTAAGTTTGGCTGCTTTTTTGTTACTGATATTAATGCAATGTATTAGAAATGCCAGAAAAGGCGTTAATTAGTTTCAAAAAACTCAGAGGATATTGATATAAAAATAAATATTGTGTTTAGATAATGATATGTACTTATAAGTTAATTAAGGGAGTTTTTAATGAAACCATTAATTGTATATATAGGTTCTTTTTCTTTTCCAAAGGGAGATGCTGTTGGAAAAAGAGCATATGGTTTAGGATTAACTTTTCGAGCATCTGGTTACGATGTAGCATTTATCGGAGAGAATAAAGAAGTTCCGTATAATGCAATCAGTCAAGATTATGAATATGATGGATTTACCTTTTGTAATCTACGAAAGCCCTCAGGAGCAATAGAACACTATCGATATATTAATGAATTAAAATTGGTAAAGAGACGCATATTACTTTGGAAGAACAAAAGACAAATTGCTGCTGTTGTATTTTGTGGTACACGCTGTTCATTATTTGCTAATGGATTGGTTAATTTCTGCAAGAAAAATAATATTAAAGTTATATCTGACAGCATGGATTGGTTAACTTGGCATACCGGCAATATAGTCTTTGACATTATCAAAAATGCAGATGTCGGTTTTGAATTGAAATATGTCAATATGCGAACTGACGGAGTGATTTGCATATCAAAGTATTTATCTAATTACTATTCTGAAAGAGGAAAAAAGACTGTGATTATTCCTCCGGTTTCTATATATTCAAAGATTGCAAATAATAGAATGGCTCAGACCGGAATAATTACTTTTGTATATGCTGGTTTTCCTTGTAGAATGGATAGAAAACTAAAGGATCCGTCAGAAGCTAAGGATAGACTTGATTGTGCTATTGAATTGCTTTATAAAGCACATCAAGAAGGTTATAATTATAAATTTCGGATTATTGGTCCGAGTTTAGAACAGTATTTGATTGCTTTTCCCGAACAAAGTAGTATGTTAAGCGAATTGTACAAAACAGGGAAAATTGTCTTTGAGGGAAAGCAAAACGAAGATTATGTTTGCAATGCAATAATGGATGCAGATTATGTGTTAGTATTGAGAGATCGCAATCGTGCAACTATGGCTGGTTTTTCAACAAAAATTGCTGAGAGCATTGCTTTGGGTACTCCTGTCATTACTACAGATACAAGTGATATAAAGAATTATCTTAGTGATGATGTTTGTTATTTTATTGATTTACATAATCTTTCTGAGGCAGGAGAAATCTTAAGAAGAATTTTATCCTCTGACGTAACTAAAAGAGCGAGAGAAAAAGTATTGTGTTTAAAAAATGATTCGTTTGAACCTGAAAAATACACAGAGGCATTTAAAAGTTTTATTAAGAGGTGTGAAAATGAGGATAAAATATAAACAGATACAGCAAGCATGTATTTGGTATATTGTTGCATGGATGATAGCTCCTCCTCTTGCTTACGATACGGTCTATCGCCTGATAGCTATTGTAGCTGCGGCATTGTGGATTTTGGTTCAATTTTCCTACCATAAGGTAGACGGATGCAACTCTGTTATGAAGAAAGCGCTTTCAACTTACCTTATATGTGCAGCTATATATGGTGTTGCATTGATCTTCTTTGAGTGTGTATTTCGAAAACATTCAATATTTTCTGCATTTTATAATAACATCACTACATACATTTTTTTGTTTGTTGGGTATATCGGAGGAACGTATTGCAAAGAAGAACGATCAGACGAAATTAAAGGGATATTCTATTTTTTACTCGCTTTAGTAGTTGTTTTCTCTATCACTTCTCTTATGCGAAGCGATGAATTTTATTTCATGACAAGAAATGCAGGCGGAGAGGCCGATGATGCATATAACGCTTTAGCAAGAAGAGCTGCCATGCATGGTGTTGGATCGTTTGGCTTTTTCGCATTTTCGGCAGCATTTTCGCCACTTGTGTTGTGGGTATCATATGCGTATAAAGGCTTGAAGCGAATAGCTTTATTAATAGCTTTTGTAATAATTGAAATCGGTGTTATATCTGCCGGATATACATTAGCTCTTTTAATTTCATTTTTAGGCATTTGCTTCACCTTCATATTTAAAATAAAGTCAAAAGTTATTCGTGTAGGTATTATATTTGGTGCTGCAATAATGCTTATATTCAGTAATGAAATCTTAACCGGAATGCATCATTTCCTGCAAGTAATTACAAATGGCACAATGTATTCGAATAAGATAGAAGATATCTTCCGCTTTTTATTGAGTGGTGATAGTACCGGAAGCTTTGAATCCCGTATGGATCGGTATGTCCTTTCTTTCACCTCCATTTTTAAATACCCATTATTTGGTTCCTACATACTAAATGGAACAAATTCTATAGGCTCACATAGTTCTATTCTTGATCCGTTTGCTGCTTACGGGTGGCTGATTGGAGCAGCATGGATCTATGTACTAATCATATTCCCCAGAAAAATGTCAAAGATAGCCGGCGATAAAAAGTTGACTACTTTGATAACAATGGTGTTATTCTTCACAGCCTTGTTTAACCGCACAACAATGATGATGGGAATTTTCTTTCTTTTAGTACCGGCGTTGGGATATATCGAAAGTGTATCCATAAAAGAATAGGAGAAATTGTATGAAAGTATTATGGATTACATATGCGGCATTAGGAAAAGCTGCTGAGCTTCTTGAAAAAAAGCAAACGCAGAGCGGCACATGGATTGATGCTTCCGTGAAGGCAATGGCGCAATTACAAGATATAGAATTGACGGTTGCCTGTATTTCCGGCAATTCAAATTGCGTAAGTGATCCAAATACAGGGGTTGTATATAAAGGTATCACGGGTATTCGGAAAAAATCCGGTACGAAACCAAGTCGGAATGAGATAGATGTTTGGAAGTCTGTGATTTCCTCGGAAAATCCTGATATCATTATGATTTGGGGCACGGAGTATGCTAATGGGTTAGCTGTAATTGAGGCTGCAGAAAAAATTCCTGTATTAGTATTTATACAGGGCGTTTTAGGCAAAATTGTTAGATATCCTATGGGATGCTTGCCCATGAATGAAGTTTTACGTATAGCAGGACCGATTAATGCCGCAAAATTTCTTCATTATAAAAGGCATTTGCGTGTTCAAAAAAAACAATGTGCAATTGAAGCTGAAATGATTAGAAAATGCTCCGGTATCGTTACGGATAATGAGTGGGCAGTGTCGTATTATAAAATGATTTTACCTGAACTGAAGAATTATTTCTTTCCATTGCCTGTTAATCCTATTTTTACTGATGGAAAAAGAACACCAAGTGAGGAAGCGTCACTGTTTACAATAGATGGCGGGAATCCTGCAAAAGGTGTATATCATCTTATTAAAGCACTTGCAATTGTAAAAGACCAAATTCCAACTGTAAAGTTATATATACCGGGAAGAATACCAACCGGCTATCCAAAGATTTTTAAAGAGTCGCCCTATTATGCGTATTTGAAAAAGTTGATTGACAAATACGATTTAGGGGAAAATGTTATATTTTTGGGACAGCTAACCCAGCTGCAAATGAGAGATGAATTAGAAAAGTGCAGTGCATTTGTTATGCCTTCGGCAATTGAAAATCATTCGTCATCATTACGCGAAGCGATGTATATGGGGGTTCCTTCGATTAGCTCCCTGGTCGGTTGTGTGCCGGAATTTACGGTTAACGGAAAGAATGCTTTAACCTATAGGTATGAGGAGGAAGAAATTTTAGCCTCTTATATTATAAAACTCTTAAATGATGATCAATATGCTAAATCCTTGGGCGATTGTAGCAAAGAAAGCGTTAATGAACGTTTTCCTCAAGACAATTTAGGCGGAAAAATGCTGAAAATATATCAAGAGGTATTATCAAATGAATCGATTTAGCAAGTTATATAAACTATATTTAATGGCATATGCAAAATTAAATCCTATCAAATATGCGCAAAAAATAGGTGTTCACATGGGAAAAGATGTCCATTTATATGGAAATCCTTATAAAATGTTCGGAACAGAACCTTGGGCGATAACATTGGGAAATCATGTTCATATCACAGACGGCGTGAGATTTGTCAATCATGACGGCGGGACACTGGTTTTTAGAGATCGGATTCCGGATTTAGAAATTACAAAAAAAATAAGTGTAGGCGACTATGTTTATATCGGAATTCAGTCGTTAATTATGCCGGGTGTGAAAATTGGTAACCGTTGTATTATTGGAGCCGGTGCTATTGTCACACACGATATCCCGGATAACAGTGTTGCAGTTGGCGTTCCTGCGAGAGTGATTAAGACAGCAGATGAATATTTTGAAAAAATACAAAAAGAGTCTCTGCATGTTGGACATTTGGTCGGGAAAGAGAAGGACATTGAATTGCAGAAAATATTAGGTAATCCATAAAGGGAGAAAGAAAATGTACGCACCGATTATTATTTTTGTGTATAATCGAGCTGATAGAGTTGAAAAGTTAATAGATTCACTTGCATTGAATCCTGAAGCAAAGGAAAGCGAATTGTATATCTTTTCAGATGGTCCGAAAAATGAAGCAGGAGTATCGAAAGTAGAAGCAGTTCGTGAATATATTGATTCCGTAGAGTCAAAAGATCTATTTAAAAATGTATCCATAACAAAATCAGAAAAAAACAAAGGTTTGGCGAATTCAATTATCGATGGCGTATCCGTAGTTATGAAAAAGCATGGCAAAGCTATCATTATTGAGGATGATAATATTGTAGCACCGGACTTTTTGGATTATATGAATCGGGGATTGAATTTTTATCAGAATAGCCCTAATATATGGGCTATCAGTGGATTTTCCAGAGAAATGACTTTTCCTGACGACTATAATCATGACATTTTTCTTATGCAACGCATTTCTAGCTATACATGGGCGAGCTGGCAGGATAGGTGGGAAAAGACGGAGTGGAATATTGAAAAGTATTATCCGCATTTTTTGTGGGATAGGAAAGATAGAAAGTGTTTTGACAGTTGCGGGGACGATCGATCTTTGATGATGGATGCACAAGTTTGTGGGAAAGTCAATTCTTGGGCAATCAGATTCGAATACAGCATGTATAAGAATAATATGTATTCCGTTCTGCCGTGTGTAAGCCGGGCTTACTGTACCGGAAATGATGGCTCAGGGACGCATAGCGATAAGATTGTTCATCAATTTGATGCGTTATTGGCAGATGGAACAAAAAAGGTTGTATTTGAGAATATTGAACCAAATGAAAATATTAGAAAAGAATTTATCAAGCCATATACACATAGTTGGAAGAGAAAACTTATTCATAATATTGATTACATATTTATGTATTTTAGACTGAACAATAGGAAAGGACAATCTAATGGTTAGTGTTATAATGCCTCTTTATAATGCAGAAAGCTTTATGAGAGATAGTATAGAATCAGTATGTCAGCAGTCATATCGAAATCTTGAAATCATTTTAGTTGATGATGGCTCTTCCGATAATACCTATGCTATTGCGCAGGAATTAGCTCATAGTGACAGCAGAATTGTTCCTATTACACAGCCTAACGCCGGCCCCGGTGCGGCGAGAAATACAGGACTTAGTGTCGCCAAAGGAGATTTCATTTGCTTTCTTGATTCTGATGACAAACTTTCACCACTGGCTATTGAAAAAATGCTTGCCATTGTTGATGAAGAAACAGATTTGGTTCAGTGCAAAGCGGCTCAAGTAAATGGCGGCAATATTATTGATTCGGATGAATGGTTAAAATCGTATATTGAGTTGGATAAACTCAAAGCAATGCGAGATTATTTGTATAATTCAAAGCCAATTGTTCGGTATGCGGTATGGGCTAAATTAATCCGCAGGAATGCAATTGATGGGATTTACTTTCCGGAAATGAACAATAGCGAGGATGTTGTATTTACAACGTATCTTATAGATCGGTGCAGAAAGATTAAATATATTCCGGACATCTTATATTTTAATACAGTTAGAGATGGAAGTCTTACACATACCTCCGTTACAAAGAAAAAAATCGAAGCGAAGAAAAAATGTAGCGAGATGATTCGGAATTTTATATATGCTCAAGGGGATTATTCTGAATTCCGTTCCAGAGCGGATTGGTCTTGTTTTGTTACATATATCAATTGTGCGGTCGAAGCAAAGCGAAATGGTATAGATGGATTTACACCAAAGGAAATGAAAAAAGCAGTATCAGCGCTCAATCTGAACACAAAGGTGCTACCTGCACGCAAGTTCATGGTATATTGGGGATTTATGATGGTTCCGAATTTCATGATTAAAATGGTATGTGCAAAAAGAGTATAAAGGGAATCTGAAGAAAACTATTTTGGGGGGAGATAATAGAAATGAATTCTAATCCAACAATCTCTGTTATTATGTCCACATATAATACTCCGGATGAATGGCTTGAAGAGTCAATCTATAGCATATTGAATCAAACATATTCGGATTTTGAGTTTATTATTGTAGATGATTGTTCGACCACTGACATGACTTCTATAAAAGAAAAGTGTGTGGATGACAGAATTATTTGGGTGCAGAATGAAGAAAATATAGGTTTAACAAAATCTCTGAATAAAGCATTGAAAATTGCCAAGGGAAAATATATAGCGAGAATGGATGCAGATGATATCTCCTTGCCGGAACGCTTTGTAACACAAATAGAATTTATGGAAAAACATCCTGAGGTAATCGTGTGCGGATCTTGGAGAAGGGCAATCGGAAACGAAAACAGAGATGAAATATGGAATATCCCAACAACAAGAGAAGAGCAGCAGGTGCAATTGTTTTTCTATAACTGCGGCCTTACGCATCCAACAGCAATGTTCAGAAAATCGATGCTTGATGAATTTGGAATCAGATATAATGACAACTACAAAAAGGCGCAGGACTATGGCATTTGGGTTCAGTGCACAAGGTTTGCTCCTATGGCGATGATTCATCAGGTTTTACTGCAATATCGTAAGAGTGATAGTCAGGTCACGGCTAATAAAAACGGTGTCAGGTTATATGATTCGATGGTGAAAACCGACCAACTAGCTGCATTGGGAATGAAACCTACGAATAGCGAAAAAGAGTTACATCTTGCATTTTTACGTGGGGAAGCGCTTGAGGCGGTCGAAATATCTCAATGGGTGCAAACAATATCAAATGCAAACAAAGAAATTGGGTATTTTGATAATAAACTATTTCAGAGTGTATTGAATAGACGTTGGTATGAGTATTGCAAAGCGCAATATAAAGGGCAGAAAAATGTCGCATATTGCGCCGAATATAAATCCTCCAGAAAGTTGACATATGTTTTGAATGATTGCGTATTGATTATAAAAAAATCAATCAAAAACTTGATCGGGAGATAAATAGAAATGAAGACACCTTATCAGTTAATGAAGGCAGTTTATAATAGAGCATATTTTTATTGCTGCCCAGATAAAATTTACTTAAACAATAAGTTCAAGAAGGTATTTGGCCGGAATATCGATTGGAAAAATCCCACAACGTTCAACGAGAAACTGCAATGGCTTAAAATATATGACAGAAATCCATTGTACACTAAATTGGTGGACAAGTATGAAGTTAGAGAATATATTTCAGAAAAAATAGGTGAGGAATACTTAATCCCTTGTCTTGGGGTATGGGACAGATTTGAAGATATTGATTTCGATAAGCTGCCAAAGCAATTTGTTTTAAAATGCACACATGACAGCAATAGCGTAATCGTCTGTAAGGATAAAAGCTGCTTTGATCATGCACAGGCAAAGCAACGTTTGGAGGAGCATTTACGCAGTAGTTTTTATTATAATGCGAGGGAATGGCCATATAAAAATGTCAAGCCCAGAATTATCGCTGAGGCGTATATGGAAGATGAGAAGACTCATGAACTACGTGATTATAAATTATTTGCGTTTAAGGGTAAAGTAAGGGCGCTTTTCATAGCGAGTGATCGTCAGAATCCAAATGAACAGGTGAAATTTGATTTTTTTGCTCCCGATTATAAGCATTTAGATATTCGTCAGGGACATCCAAATTCAGAAATACTACCGGATAAGCCATTACATTTAGAAAAAATGATTCAGCTTGCAGAAGCATTATCGAAAAATTTTCCGCAAGTTAGAGTAGATTTTTATGAATGCAACGGAACGGTTTATTTTGGTGAAATGACATTCTTTCACCACAGTGGTTTTGTTCCGTTTGATCCGGAATATTGGGATAAAACATTTGGAGATTGGATAATACTCCCTACGAAAAGAGAACAAGAAGGTAAGTAATATGTCTGTTAATAGAACAAAAAGCACATTAATCAATACATCGTTTGCTATGTTGTCACGTATTGTTTCAATGCTTTTGGGTTTTGTGCAGAAAACTATTTTTATTCGAACATTAGGAATGTCTTATACAGGTGTTTCAGGTTTGTTTACAGACATTCTTACTGTACTATCGCTCGCAGAACTGGGAATCGGTTCGGCAATTGCATATTCACTTTATAAACCGATTGCCGAAAATAATTATAAACGAATTGCACAATTGATGAATTTCTATAAAAAAGCATATCATCTCATTGCTTTGATTGTTTTTGGCGTAGGAATGTGTTTAATTCCCTTCATCCCGTATATCGTCAAAAATGTTCCTGACATATCCGAGAGTATTCAGCTTATTTTTTTCCTATACATATGTAATACGGTAGCCACTTATTTACTCGTATATAAGAATACTCTTTTAGTAGCTGCGCAAAAGCAATATATTGTTTCCAATATTCAGATGCTGTTTACTGTGTTAAGCATAACGACATTGTCTGTTACATTGTTGCTTTTTAAGAACTTTTTACTTTATCTTTGTTTGCAAATTGTTTTTTCGTTGGCACAGAATATTGTAATTAACTATGTTGCGACAAAAGCTTATCCCGAATTAAAACAATATTCCAAAGAGAAGATATCCGCTGAAGACAAGAAACTGTTATTTCGTGATGTCAGAGCCTTGATGATGTATAAAATTGCAAACGTCATTACAACCGGAACGGACAGTACGATTGTATCAACCGCTTTGGGAACAGATCAGGTCGGAGTATTGGGAAACTATCGTACGATTAGAGGATATATTACAAGTATGATTGCCCAATTTTATAACGCCTTGAACCCAAGTTTAGGAAATCTTGCAGCTACAGAGGGGAAAGAAAGACAGTACGATATTTTTCAAAAGTTGAATTTCGGTACGTTTTGGCTTGCGTCGTTTTGCACAACATGCTTTTTTACATTATTCAATCCGTTCATGGAAATTTGGCTCGGTAATCCGGATTGGATTTTACCGATATGGACTGTTGGTGTATATTGTTCTGAATATTTCTTCTCAACAATGATTGGTCCAGTTGGTGCTTTTCGTCAAGCAAACGGCCTATTTGTTCAAACAAAATATCTTGCATTGATACAAGCTGTTTTAAACCTTGGTATATCCATTCTCCTTGTTAAATATTGCGGAATTCTCGGAGTGCTTTTGGGAACGTTGCTTTCATGTCTTTTGACACAAATTTGGTATGAACCATTCATTATATATAAATCGGTATTTAAAAGAAATGTATTAGAATATTACGGACAATTAGCAAAATATTATCTGATTACTATAATAAATTGTGCAGTTGTTGTGGGCTTATCCGGTTGTATTCCTTTAGAAGGCGCATGGGCACTGCTTATTATTCGCTTTATACTGTGTATGATTATACCAAATGCAATAATTTATCTCATTTACCACAATACGACGCAGTGTATAGAATGTGTTCGGCTTATTCGAAACATTGTCATGAAATTTATTAACAAGTTCATAAAGAAAAGGTGATTGAGTGGATATGAAAAAGAAAACCATAAAAATTAGATTTCTTGGCACATATAATCAAAACGGCGGATATGTGAATAATACTGCTTATCAGATATTAAAAGATAGGTATGAGCTCGATATGGATAGCGAGCCGGATTATATTATTGCAACGCCACTGGACAGGCCGTTTCAGTATTGTAATTATCCATGTATCAGAATTTTATTTACCGGAGAGAATTTTTCTCCTGATTTTAATGTTTTTGATTATGCAGTGACTTGTGATGATATTCATTTCAGGGATCGGTTTTATCGTTTTCAACAATTTAATTCCAACGGATGGGCATTGCAGGCGGCACAAAAACATATAAATGTTCCGGATGATTTAATTGCGCAGAAGCAATATTTTTGCGACTTTATATACAAAAATAGTCAAGGGCAGCCTGCTCGTGAAGCTATGTTTCATAAACTGAGCGAGTATAAAAGAGTAGAATCCGGTGGCCCTTGGCTGAATAATATGCCGAACGGAAAACTGATTGGTTGGCCGGATGAAAAGCAGGAATTCCAAAAATTATACAAATTTACAATAGCGATTGATAGTATGCAATACCCCGGTTTTATCACTGAGAAAATCACAAACGCATTTATGAACAGAACGATACCGATATATCTCGGCGCACCGGATGTAACGGAAATATTCAACCCCAAAGCGTTCATTAATATAGCAGATTATGATAGCTTAGATGAGGTTGTGGAGAAAGTAATTTATCTTGATACTCATGATGATGCATATATGGATATGATACGAGAACCCGCTTTTATTGATGAAAATTTTGCTGAGAGGACATATAAAGGTCTTGAAGAATTTTTGTGTCATATTTTTGACCAAGACATAAGCGACGCCAAAAGACGATATGATGAAAAATTTTCGATAAAACTTCATATGGATAGCCTGAGAAAAATTAATTGGGCAATTGAAAGAGAATCGAAGTTGTTAAGAAATCGTATTAAAACAATACCCAGACAAATGCTCA
>ULUB01041955.1_pt1 | contig 15040 bp, 14 predicted proteins | sample 1958111 | NCBI WGS metagenome assembly ULUB01 (sample SAMEA4835749, study PRJEB28245) | human gut metagenome | biome: gut microbiome; material: fecal sample | place: Denmark | collected 2008
GGCTTTGTATATGAAAAATGAATCCAAATTAGCGTCAAATACCTGCGTTGTCACACCGATGACCAATTTAGGCTTCTTCAAGTGGGCAAAGGAACACTCTATAGTGGTTTCGCAAACGTCTGCTTCGGATGCCGGATGTATTCTTGAAAGAATGCTCAGCGACGGCTACAGCTTGGGCGGAGATAATTCGGGACGAGTGATTTTCGGCAATATTTCAACCGCTTTTGACGGCGAGCTGTGCGCTGCACGGATGCTTGAGATAATGGCTAAGAGCGGGAAAAAGATGTCGGAGCTGTCACAGGTATTCACTCCTTATCCGCAGATTATAGTTGAAGTGAGAATAAGACCGATTTTCAAGGGCAGATGGCAGGAGATAGCCGAGATAACCGAAATGGTGGACTTCTGCTCCGAAAAGCTGTCAAACGACGGCAGGATTATGATAAAGGAATCCGGCACAGAGCCTATAATAAGAGTTATGGCTGAAGGACGTGACAGGGACACAATATTCCAATATGCTCACGGCATAGCTCAGGTGGTCAGAGATCACATCGGGTAAAGTATTTGTGCGTCACGTCATTTTACTTATACGAATGCTGATTTGCACAAAAGATTAAATAATAGGAATGGTCATATAAAATGAGATATCAAAATAGCTGGCAGGATTATCGGCTTATCGATACATCTGACGGTGAGAGGCTGGAATCATGGGCAGGGGTCAAGTTAGTACGCCCCGACCCTCAGATAATCTGGAAAACACCTAAAAATAACCCTGCATGGATTAATGCAGACGCCGTTTATCACCGTTCAACAAAGGGCGGAGGCGAGTGGGAGTATAAAAGAAAGCTTCCGCAAAGCTGGACGGTTTCATATAAAGAGCTTAAATTTATAATTCGCCCCACCGGCTTTAAGCACACCGGTCTTTTCCCCGAGCAGGCTGTCAACTGGGACTTTATGTCTGACATGATTAAGTCGGCAGGACGTCCTATCAATGTTTTGAATCTCTTTGCCTATACCGGCGGCGCAACCTTGGCTTGTGCTCAAGCAGGAGCGAGCGTTTGCCATGTTGACGCTTCAAAGGGCATGGTTCAGTGGGCGAGAGACAATGCCAAGGAATCCGGACTTGCCGACAAGCCGATACGCTGGATTGTCGATGACTGCGAGAAGTTCGTTGAACGTGAGATAAAAAGAGGAAAAAGCTACGATGCAGTTGTTATGGATCCTCCTAGCTACGGAAGAGGTCCCGGCGGCGAGGTCTGGAAGCTGGAGGACAGCATTTATGATTTGTGCCGCACCGTTTCAAATGTTTTGAGCGACCGTCCGCTGTTCTTCCTCCTGAATAGCTACACAACAGGACTTTCGCCTTCCTGTATGCAGTACATTTTGGGCAGTATAATGCTTAAGCGGTTCAAAGGAAGCGTTTCATCTGACGAAATCGGTCTTAAGGTTGAGGAAACCGGTATGGTTTTGCCGGCAGGCAGCACTGCCATGTGGACTGAAAAAGCCTGACGGCGATTATACACGGCGCAGTTTTATTACGAAAGAGGTTCGATAATTCAAAATGGATAGCTTTATCGAGGTTAAAAATGTGAGCTTTTCTTATGAGGCTGATTCAGACGGTAAAACAGTTAAGAATCAGGTCTTGAAGAACGTTTCGCTTAGTATAAATAAGGGCGAGTTTGTGGCTGTGCTCGGTCACAACGGCTCGGGAAAGTCGACGCTTGCAAAGCTTTTAAACGCTATTAATCTTCCGGAGAGCGGCGAGGTTATAGTTGATAATATGCTGACAAGCGATGAAAAAAATCTTTTCGACATCAGAAGCACGGTGGGAATGGTATTCCAAAACCCTGACAACCAGATTGTTGCGACAGTCGTCGAGGAGGACGTGGCATTTGCTCTTGAAAATGTAGGAGTGCCGCCTGATGAGATAAGACGTCGTGTTGACGAGGCACTTAAGACGGTTGGAATGTATGGCTACCGTGAACACGCTCCTCATAAGCTTTCCGGCGGTCAGAAGCAGCGTGTCGCCATTGCAGGTGTTTTGGCAATGAAGCCGGAGTGCATAGTTTTAGACGAGCCGACTGCGATGCTCGACCCCATCGGCAGGCGTGAGATAATGTCAACGATCAGCGAGCTTAACGAGCTCGGCGTTACAATAGTGCTGATAACTCACTATATGGACGAAGCCGCAAGGGCAAAAAGAGTCGTGGTTATTGACTCGGGCGAAATTATTATGGACGACACACCTAAGCGTGTGTTCTCACAGTCTAAAAAGCTCAAGGAGTTAGGACTTGATGTGCCGCAGGTAACAGAGCTGACCCATGCGCTTATAGACTGCGGCGTGGATCTTAAGAATGATATAATTGATGAAGACGAATGTTTTGAAGCTTTGTACAAGCTTTTAAAGAAAGGCTGATAGCTTTTGAGTATAATAAAAACAGAGAATTTATGCTATGTTTACGGCGAGGGAACGCCCTTTAAGAAAACTGCGCTTGATAATATAAACTTAGATATTGAAGAGGGCGAGCTTGTCGGCATAATAGGTCATACAGGCTCGGGAAAATCAACGCTTATCCAGCATTTCAACGGTCTTTTAAAGCCGACCTCCGGCAAGGTTTATATTGACGGAGAGGAGCTTTACGCCGATAAGTCCAAATTGCGTGCAATTCGCTTTAAAGTGGGTCTTGTTTTCCAGTATCCGGAGTATCAGCTCTTTGAAGAGACTGTTTATAAGGATATTGCCTACGGTCCGAAAAACATGGGACTCAGCGACGATGAGATAGATAAAAGAGTTATAGAAACGGCAAGGCTTGTCGGACTTAAAAAGGAACACCTTCAAAAATCTCCGTTTGAGCTTTCGGGGGGACAAAAACGCCGTGTCGCTATTGCAGGCGTTATGGCGATGGTGCCGAAGGTGCTGATACTCGATGAACCGACAGCAGGTCTTGACCCTCACGGCAGAGACAGAATCTTGGGGCTCATCAAGGAATACCACAAGGAAATGAAAAGCACCGTTATGCTTGTTTCTCACTCGATGGAGGACGTCGCAAAAACGGTTTCAAAGATTCTTGTCATGAACGATTCCAAGGTGTTTATGTATGACACGCCCGAAAAGGTGTTCGCACGGGTCAGGGAGCTTTGCGATATGGGACTCACTGTTCCTCAGATAACAAGAGTTTTCGACAGACTTAAAGCTGCCGGAATAGATTTCAACGATGAGGTGTATTCCTGCGAATATGCCAAAAAGCTTGTGCTCAGACTTTTAGACAAATAAAAAGGGGTAATTTAGGTTGATAAAGGATATAACCATAGGTCAGTACTTTCCGGGAAAGTCTTTACTGCATCGGCTTGACCCCAGGATTAAGCTTTTGCTGACAGTTTTATATATTGTAATGCTCTTTGCGGCAAAGGGCTTTGTGGGGCTGGGAATAGGAATAGTTTTTTTGATTTTTTCCTTTTTGATTTCCGGTATACCTATTAAAATGATGCTTAAAAGCGTCAAGCCGATTTTGCCTATCATCATTTTCACGGGAATACTGAACCTGTTCTTCATTCGCACTGGCAACGTCCTGCTCAGCTGGCACTTCATAACTATAACCGATGAAGGTCTTAAGACTATGATTTTCATGGCGGTGAGAATAGTATTTTTAATCTGCGGAACCTCGCTTTTAACATATACGACCTCACCTATAGCCTTGACTGACGCAATTGAACGGATTTTTTCGCCCTTGAGGGTTATAAAGTTTCCGGCTCATGAAATTGCAATGATAATGACAATAGCTCTCAGGTTCATACCGACTCTTATTGAGGAAACGGACAAAATTATGTCGGCTCAGAAGGCAAGGGGAGCAGACCTTGAGTCCGGTTCTATACTAAACCGTGCAAAGGCTCTGATACCTATACTCATACCGCTGTTTGTTTCTGCTTTTCGCCGTGCCGATGATTTGGCGCTCGCTATGGAGTGCCGCTGCTACCGCGGAGGAGACGGAAGAACAAGGCTCAAGCAGCTTAAAACGTCATATCGGGATTATCTGTCTATATTAGTTGTGTCGCTGTTTTTGGCAATGGTAATCCTTGCAAACATTTATATCGGCATATGAATAATTTTAAGGTTACGATGTCCTTCAGAGGGACAAATTATCACGGCTTTCAGCGTCAGGACGGCGACTTACCCACTGTTCAGGGAACCGTTGAAGACGCAATCTACAAGCTTTTAGGCGAAAAAACGGAAATAAACGGCTGTTCAAGAACCGATGCAGGCGTTCATGCAAACGAGTATGTGTTCTCTGTCAAGCTCGACAGTCCCATAAGCGAACGAGGGGTTGTATTCGGATTAAACGGCGTGTTGCCTAAGGATATTGCCGTTAATGCCTGTGAGCGTGTAAGCGACAGCTTTCACGCCAGATTTGACTGCAGGGGCAAGGAGTATATCTACCTGATTCACAATTCGGAAATCCGTTCTCCGTTTTATGAGGACACTGTCTTGAGAAGCTGGTATCCAATCGATGAGAAAAAGCTCAATGTCGCCTGCAAGGACTTTATCGGAAGACACGATTTTAAATCATTTTGTTCTACTGACACGGACAAGACCCAAACCGTAAGGGAGATTTTTGACTTCAATGTCTCAAGGCAGGGCGATATAGTCAGATTTTCTGTCAGCGGAGACGGATTTTTATACAACATGGTGCGAATAATGGTAGGGACTCTTTTGTTTATAAACGATTCAAAGCTGCCTGCGGACGCTATACCTGAAATTATCAAGGCCTGCGACAGAACAAGGGCGGGAAAAACAGTTCCGCCGCACGGACTTTATTTGAACAAGGTTTTCTACTGATTAGGGGGCGAGATTTTGGCTTCGGTTAACTCATTTGAAACCGATATGAAAAAGCTCAGAAGAAAGCGCAAGCGAAAGCGTGCTGCTAAGAATACAATGGTGATATTCGCAGTTTTGGCGCTGGTATTGGTTATTTACCTGACCAACGGCTACTGGCTGCCGTATTTTGAGGGTATACTTGATAGGGGAATAAGCTCAATTGAAAACGGTGAGATTGAGGAATCCGAGAACTACCCTATAGATATATCAAAAAGAATAAACGTTGACATACACACAATGAACGACTGCTGGACGCTTTACTCCGACACGTCATTGCAGACACGAGGCTTTGACGGCAGCGTCATCAACACCTATTATATGCCGTATTCAAGCCCGATTGTGGAAGCTGCGTCAAAGCGCACACTGGTGTATGATATGGGAGGATACAGCTTCAGCGTTGTCGGAAAAAAGAGCGAGGTATTTTCTAAAAAGCTTACCAATCAGATTTTGTTCTGTGAGTTAGGCGAAAGCGGAAACGTTGCTGTCGTGACGTCGACAGATAAATATCCTTCATACCTGACTATTTATGATAAAAACGGCACTGAGATATACCGCTGGGCAGACGGAAACCTTATAACAAGCGTGACGCTCGACAGCTCCGGAAGCGGTTGTGTAGTTGCAAGCGCATATGCCTTGGGCGGAAGCATTAAGACTATAGTCACAGCACTTGATTTTTCCAAGACGGACATAGTTTCAAAATCAGCGCCGCTCGAAGCTATGGTTTTGGATCTTGAGTATACTAAAAAGGGCGGAATATGGGTTGTAGGTGATACGGCAGTTTACCGACTCGACAGCTCATGCGCTCTTGACTATACATTCTCGTTTAACTACGACTTGGATATGTTTGCCGCAGAAGACGACATAGCAGTGCTGACATTTGACAAGGCAGGCACTAAGGATACCATCTTGGTTGTTTTAGATGCGTCGAATAGCACCAGTTCGGAAAAAACTTACAGTGAAGATATAAAACATATTGATATCAGCGACGGAATAGTGTATTATAACACTAAGTCGTCTTTATGCACCATGGATAAGTCCGGCAACAGCCTTGGCGATTTTGATTTGAGTGCAGAGTATGTATCGTTCGCCGTCGGCTCAGACAGCATTTTGATGCAGGGCTATTATTCCATCGATAAGCTGTCCTTCGGCGATAAGGATTAAGGCATTTTAAATATGCGATAAGCATATAGCTGTTGTCGCTTTTAAACTGCCGAGGAAAGGCTATATATGACTTTTGAATTGAGTTGGTTTTTTGATGCTTTTGTCGTTGCGGTTCTGCTTGTATTTTTGTATGTAGGCGGAAAAAGAGGACTGCTCAAAAGCGTTGTATATGTTGTTTTGCTGATAGCGGCGTTTTTGGTGAGCTGGTTTGCAGCAGAGGCTGTGGCGCCGATGATATACGACAATTTCATTAAGGATAAGGTAATTGCCGCTTTTGCAAGCAGCACTCAAAGCTCCGACCCGGCAGATATCGTTTCACAGGCGGTATCAGAGGGCGAATACGGAGTGGAGATGACACAGAATGAAATAAGCTCGTTGATTTCCGGGGCGTCGGATTTCTTTACCGACCTTGCGTCCGAGATGAAGAAAAACGGTGCGAAGGATGCGGAGGGCGATATAAAGGCAGGAGTTGAAGAATCAGTCAAGCCCAAGGTTATAAACGCACTTTTTGCCGACAACGAGATAATATCCTCTGAGTATGTTTTAAATGCTTTGAGCGTTGTCGGAGGGGGAGCAGAGAAAATAGCCGATGTAGTAGACGTGTTCATAACCGGCACAAAGGATCAGACAGCGAGAGCCGCCGAGGAGACGCTTGTTGCGCCTGCCGTTAAATGGCTTTTAAGAGCTTTGATTTTCATACTTGCAATGTTTATACTAAGGCTTATTATTTCACCTGTCGCCGATGTGTTTAAGTTTGCAAACAGGATACCGGTTATCGGACCTGTAAATGCACTTTTGGGCGGAGTGCTCGGAGTTGCTCAGGGCTTGCTGTTTTTATACATCGCAGCACTCGTCGTAAAGGTAATCATAAATGTCAGCGGAAATTCGTTGATGTTTTTCAACACCCAGACTATCGAGAAAACAAAGCTGTTCATTCACTTTTATTTGTTTAGGCTGAACGGCTGACGATATTGCGGTAACTTAGAAAATTCACATAATATTATTCATATATTGACGCAGTTTTAAGAAAGGAACATAAACTCGAAAATGATTTGTTCAAGATGCAAAAAAAGACCCGCAGCAGTGTTCATAACAACTATGAACGGCAACGAGAAGAGAAACGAAGGACTCTGCCTGATATGTGCAAGAGAGCTTGGCATATCTCAGGTAGACGAATATATGAAGCAAATGGGTATAACCGATGAGGACTTGGAGTCGTTTGCCGAGTCAATGATGACTGATGCAGACGGTGACTCGTTTGAAATGGGCGGCTCAAATACTATGCCGAATATCATATCGAATATTTTAGGCAAGCTGGGCGGTCCTGCGGCTCCGTCATCAGGCGCACAGCCTCAGGAAAACGCCAAGGCTAAAAAAGAAGAAAAAGCTCCGAAGAAAAAAGAGCTTAAGTTTTTAAACACCTACTGTACAAATCTCAACGACCGTGCACAGCAGGGAAAGTTAGATAACATTGTCGGCAGGGAACGTGAAATCGGCAGAGTTATTCAAATTCTTTCACGCCGTCAAAAGAACAACCCCTGCTTAATAGGCGAGCCGGGCGTCGGCAAAACTGCTATAGCTGAGGGAATAGCACAGAAAATCGTTTCGGGTGACGTTCCGTTCAGCCTGAAAAATAAGCAGATCTGGCTATTGGATTTGACAGCCTTAGTCGCCGGAACACAGTTTAGGGGACAGTTTGAGTCGAGAATAAAAGGACTCATTGAAGAGGTCAAGCGCGAGGGCAATGTAATTTTGTTCATAGACGAGGTGCACACCCTTGTCGGCACGGGCGACAATGAGGGAACTATGAACGCCGCCAACATTTTGAAGCCGTCTCTTTCGAGGGGCGAGGTTCAGGTAATAGGCGCAACGACCTTTAAGGAGTACAGAAAGCACATTGAAAAGGACTCAGCGCTTGAAAGGCGTTTTCAGCCTGTAACTGTGTGCGAGCCGACAGTTGAAGATACCGTTAAGGTGCTTGTCGGCATAAAGAAGTACTATGAAGAATATCACCATGTTAAGATATCCGACGCTGCACTGAGAATGTGCGCTGTTTTGTCGGAGAGATATATAAACGACCGCTTCCTGCCTGACAAGGCTATAGATCTTTTGGACGAAAGCTGTGCCTTGGCGAGCATAGGCAGTCCTGAAATTGCTAAGGCTCAGGAGCTTAAGACAAAGCTTGAGAACGAATGTATAGAGCTTTCCGAGCTTGAAGAGGCAGAGAACCCGGACTACGAGAAGATTGCCGAGCAAAAGGCAAAAATTTCTCAGACCGAAAATGAGTACAATAAGGCGTCGGAAGAGGCTGACAAGGTATACGTTACAGATGCTGAGCTTTCAAAGGTAATAGAGCTGTGGACGGGTATACCTGCTAACAAAATCGTCGAATCCGAGTATGAAAAAATCAGAGGACTTCATAAGGCCTTAAGCGAAAAAATAATCGGTCAGCCGGAGGCTGTGGACTTGGTATGTGCTGCTATAAAGCGTTCAAGAGTCCAGCTGACCTCAAGAAGACGTCCGGCGTCGTTTATCTTTGTCGGACCGACAGGTGTGGGAAAGACAGAGCTTGCAAAGACCTTGGCGGCTGAGCTTTTTGACGCAACTGAGCCGCTGGTGAGAATAGATATGTCTGAGTACATGGAGAAGCACTCTGTATCAAGGCTTATAGGCTCTCCTCCGGGCTACATCGGCTATGATGAAGCGGGACAGCTGACAGAAAAGGTCAGACGTAAGCCCTATTCGGTTGTCTTGTTCGATGAAATCGAAAAGGCTCACCCTGATGTTATGAATATACTTTTACAGATTTTAGATGAGGGAAAAGTCAATGATGCTCAGGGCAGAAGCGTCTCATTTGAAAACACCGTTATCATAATGACATCAAATGCAGGCTCAACGGATAAGAGCTTCGGCATCGGCTTTGAGAGAACGCAGAGCCAGATTTCCCGTGAGAGAGCCGAAAAGGGCTTGAGGGAATTTTTGCGTCCGGAGTTTATCAGCCGTGTTGATGAAATAGTTGTCTTTAATCCGCTCACTGAAGAGAATTACGCCGACATAGCTCATCTTATGCTGACCGAGATGATAGCTCCGCTCTCTGAGAAGCTTATTATGCTCGAGTTCGACAGGGCAGCTGAGCAGGCAATAGCGAAGATAGCCGTCAGTGAGACGCACGGTGCAAGAGATATAAGGAGAATAATCCGCAAAGAGGTTGAGGATAAGATAGCAAACCTTATCGTTACATCCGGAGAAATTAAGCTGAGAACTATCAGGGTTACGGCTAATGACGGGGTTCTTACTGTTATCGGAGTATGATGTGTAAAAGACACTGATGTGTGTCGAGCCGGTATATCATCAGCATATTAATAACAGTCATATTAAAAACAGTTCTTCATGGCATTAAGGCTTGGAGAACTGTTTTTAGCATTTTGATTGCTGAGTATAGAATCATTTCTGTTTAAGCTTTAGCAGTGGTTGCCATATAATCGATAAATAATGGATATTTCGGCGTCCGCTTTTTGCCGGTAATTGGAATTGAAAATTGACAATGTATATCATCGGTTGCGAAAGTTCAAATTTTAGTTGGTAGACTGTTGATGAGAGATAAGCTATAATAGCCGTAAACGGCTATTATAATTATTTAAGCACGCCGTTTTCTCGCCGCTGAAGCGGCAACCGAAAACGATGCGTAATTATAGCATGACGCTTCATGCAATGCTATAATAAAAAATGTAAGGCACAGAGCACACATATATGAATCGACCGTAGTTAGGAGGATGGCTAATGACAATAGGCGAGCAAATACAAAAAATCAGAATTGAAAAAGGGCTTACGCAGGAAAGACTTGCGGAACTGCTTGATGTTTCGAGGCAATCGGTATCGAAATGGGAGCTTGGTCAGGCAATTCCCGATATAGAAAGGATTATTCGCATGAGCGAGCTTTTCGATGTTTCAACAGATACTTTGCTGCTGAGAAAACAGGATGAGTCCTTGGAAAATCCAAACCCTTTGCATTTGGGGTCTGTCTATCTTGTTGTAAAGGATTTTGAAAAGTCTGTGGAGTTCTATGAAAGGTTTTTGGGAGTGACAATAGATAACAGATGTCGAAGCGGCAATAAGTTCGTTGAATTTTATATCGATAACAAGTGCTTAGCTATTATGAACGAAAATAACATCAAGGGTCACTGCACTGACCTTAACAGTCCTTATAAGTTTGTTCAGAATTATTGGGTTGAGGATCTTCTGCAGGAGCACAGAAGGGTTAAGTCTTTAAATATCGGGAATGTGACTGATATAACGGAAGCTTACCCAACATATCACTATTTTCATCTTACTGACCCGGATAATAATATCATTGAAGTGACGGGAAGCTACCATGCTGTTCAAAATCTGTGCCAAAGCTGCGGAATGAAGCTTAATGAGTCTGTTCTCGGTGTCAATGCTGACGGCAGCGCCAATCATGAATATTGCAAGTTTTGCTATCTGAACGGACGCTTTTCAAAGGATGAATCGCTGGAAGATATGATAGAATCAAATTTGAACTTCTTAGATGAATACAATAAAGGCAGCGGACGAAATCTGACCCGTGAGGAGTATAGAGACGAGCTTTCAAAGCTTTTGCCAAAGCTCAAGCGCTGGAAAGAACGGTAAGATAAAGCTATTATGAAATATGAAGTTATCAGTTTGCATAAGGAAAAGAGCTTTCACTATGCTGCACGAAATCCGCAGTTGAGTGTTAGCAAATCTGAAAAGTTTGATAATACACCTTGAAATCTTAGGCTCAACTTGTTATAATGTACCTAAATAATTGACTGCAGACAAGTTCAGCATTAAGGAGAATTATCATGACTTCACAGAATGAAAACAAAAAGGTTGGCGCAAACCCTATTATCACCTCTATTTATACCGCTGACCCCGCTCCCATGGTGTCAGGGGACACCTTGTATCTTTATACCACTCACGACGAAGATCAGCTCATAAACGATTTTTACACCATGAACGATTGGCGCTGTTATTCAACTAAGGACATGGTGAATTGGGAGGATCACGGAGCTGTTTTCTCTCTTGACGATATTTCATGGGCGCAAGACAGAGCTTGGGCGCCGCAGGCAATAGAGAGAAACGGCAAATTCTATCTTTACTGCCCGGTACATAAGAAGGACGGCGGCATGGCGATAGCTGTCGGAGTATCCGACAGCCCTGTCGGTCCGTTTAAGGATTTGGGATATCCCCTTGTTGACGAACCTGACTGGAACGATATCGACCCCACCGTTTTCATTGACGACGACGGTCAGGCATATCTTTATTTCGGAAATCCCGAGCTTCGCTATGTTTTGCTGAACGAAGATATGATTTCATATGACAAGTCTGTCGGAGTAGTTAAAATTCCGATGACAGTTGAAGCATTCGGAAAGGGCGGTCATATGACCGGTACAACCTACGGCGAAGGACCTTGGTTCTATAAGAGAAACGGTATTTATTATATGGTCTACGCCGCATTTGCGGAGGGCGTTCATCAAGAGCATCTTGCATATTCAACCTCAACCGCTCCTACAGGTCCTTGGGTGTACGGCGGAGTTTTGATGACCGAGGAGGGCGGAACATTTACCAATCATCCCGGAGTATGCGATTTTAAGGGACATTCATACCTCTTCTATCACACAGCACAGCTGGAGGGCGGAAGCTTATTCCACCGCTCGGTATGCGTTGCAGAATTTAAGTACAACGAGGATGGCTCCATAAATCCTGTTCCCAAGTGCGATTATGTGACCGCTGTCTGACATGGCAGAATAAAAGCACAGTGAAATCAAGGACGGTGAAAAATGCCGCAGTCGTTTGCTTAGTCTGTAAGCAGATATTCAATGAGCATTTTTAATCGCGTAATCAGTAAATTTCTATTAATATTTAATTGCCGCTTGTTATCGGGCGGCAATTTTGACACTGTAAGGGGAAACACACTATGAACAGAGTCCTGTGCTCGACCGGCACTATGATAGGTCGCCCCAACGGACGAGATATAACACTTTTGGGCAGGTACAAGGATTATATTGAATGCGACGGATTTGAGTTTTTGATGTATGACACTTGGTACGATAGGCTGGACGACATAAGAAGATATATGTCCGGGCTGGATGCTTTGATACCGTCATTTCACGTTGAAAAAAGTGTCGGTGAGCTTATATCACGCAACGAGCCGGGGGATACTAAAAAATCCCTGGAGCTGTTTGAAATAAACTGCCGACTGGCTCAGGAGCTTGGCTCTTCAAAGCTTGTTTTGCACCTTTGGAACGGAATCCACTCCGATAAAGACATTGCTCACAATATCGATTGCTATCGGTATCTAAGAGATATAAGCGACAAATTCGGGCTGATGCTGACGGTTGAAAATGTAGTCTGCAATCACAAAGACCCAATGAGTAATCTAAAGTCACTGTCGGACGCTTACCCGGAAGCTTTGTTTACCTTTGACACTAAGATGGCTCAGTTTCACTCACAGCTCGATAAGCTCTATGATGAAAGCTCGAATTGGCTTGCAAAAAGAATACGTCATGTCCATGCAAACGACTATTCGGGCGGCTATATGGATTGGTCAAATCTTAAAACCAAACACATCGGTCAGGGAACGGTTGACTTTAAGAGCTTCTTTAGGTTTATGAAAACAATCGGCTATACCGGCGACTTCACGGTTGAGGCAACATCCTTTGACCAAAGCGGAGACATTGACATAGAGTCTCTAAATAAAAGCCTTAATGCCGTGAGAAAATATAGCGAGATATAAGGCTATGATTTAGGCTTAAAAACAATAAATATTCAGTACAATAATTCACAAATAATGCTTTGCTTCGGATTCAGTCGGTTGCAGGCAGGGCATTTGGTGAGTTTTGTACTGATTTTTTTATGAAAATCATGAATATGCCGCACATTTTACGGCTTAATTGCGTTAAGCATTATGAAAGGAGGTTTTGCTCGGAATGGATATTGAGGAACAGTATGATAAGATATATCGTTACTGCTATTTTAAGCTGTATGATAAGCATACGGCGCAGGATATCACTCAGGAAGCATTTCTTCGATTCTATAAGCAGAAGCTGTCCCTTGATAAAAGCAGTGAGCTGCCGTACTTATATACAATAGCAAAAAACCTATGTGTTGATGCTTTTCGAAAAAGAACATATGAAAATGCAGATGACCTTGAACAACCTAAGAAAAGCGCTGATCCCTCCGAAGGCTGGACAAATAATTTAGCGATAAGAGCGGCTATGGCAAAGCTTCCTAATGAAGAGCAGGAGGTATTGTTTTTGCGTTATGTAAACGATGAAAGCCTTTCCTATATATGCAGGATAACAGGTCTTTCACGCTTTTCGGTATATAGAAGGCTAAAAAAGGCATTAAACACGATGAAAAAAGAGTTGATGAAGGAGGGCTTTTAGATGAACAGGCATTTAAAGAAAGAGCTGAGAGGGGCATTTGAAGCGCCGAAGCCCGATGCGGCGGCAAAGGAAAGATTTTTGAATGCTTTTCCGCAACCGAAGCTCAGCATGAGACAGTTTGTTCTTATTCAGATGGGGTATATGAGAAAGTGGGTGTTGATTCTTTCCGTTCTTCTTTTATTGACGGCGGCAGTCGGGGCATACAGCTTAGATAAAAATACGCTGTGGTTTGTAAGTGCAGCGACCCCGTTTTTAGGGCTTGCAGCTGTTACGGAAAGCTCACGCTCGGCTATGTACGGCATGAGTGAGCTTGAAATGGCGGCACGGTTTTCGTTAAAAAGCGTAGTGCTTGCAAGAATGAGCATTTTGGGATTTGTTGATTTCATTGTGCTTATGTGCATCACACCGCTGTGCTTTGTTTCAAGCCGTCTGACCTTAGTTCAAACTGCTGCCTATATTTTGGTTCCGTATCTGCTGACAGTTAATATAAGCTTGTGGATAACACGCTGCTTTCACGGCAGGGAGGCGTTTTACGGCTGTATAAGTGCTGCGATGGCAGTGAGCGCCGCAAATTTGCTGCTGCGTACAACTGCTGAGTTTATATATCATCTGACCTATATTCGCTTTTGGATAATAGCGGCTTTCATTTTGATTTGCTGCATGATCGGGCAAGTATATAAAACGATAAAACAAACGGAGGAATATGTATGGAACTTGTAGTTGACGGCGTCAGTAAGCAATACAAAAACAGTATTGCAGTCGACGGAGTCTCGTTAAAGCTTAATAACGGAGTATACGGACTGCTCGGGGCAAACGGTGCAGGAAAGACTACTCTCATGAGGATGATTTGCGGCATATTGAAGCCGACGAGCGGAACTATTTCCTTTGACGGCACAGATGTCAGTACAGAGGAATACCGAAGCGTTTTGGGCTATCTGCCTCAGGACTTCGGATACTATCCTGAGTTTTCAGGAATGGATTTCTTATTGTACATGGCTGCTTTAAAAGGAATACCGAAGTCACAGGCGAGGAGAAAAGCGAACGAGCTTTTGCAGCTTGTGTCGCTTCAGGATGCGGCAAAAAAGAAGATAAAAATCTATTCTGGTGGTATGAAGCAGAGGTTGGGAATAGCTCAGGCACTTTTGAATGATCCAAAGCTTTTGGTACTGGATGAGCCCACAGCCGGACTTGACCCTAAGGAGCGTGTGCGGTTCAGAAATCTGATAGAGAGTCGGGGAAGGAACAGCATCGTATTGCTGTCAACTCACATCGTTTCCGACATTGAGCACATTGCAGATGATGTTTTGATGATGAAATCGGGAAAGCTTATTTACAACGGCAAGTGGGATATGAAGATGGGCGACCTCGAGGAATTCTATTTAAGTCAGTTCGGCGAGGAGGACGGCAATGAGTAATTTAGGTGTTCTTTATAAATATGAGTTGAAGAAGCTTTTCAAGCGCAGGATTGTTTGGGTCACACTGATAATTGCATTTACTGCGTCGGCGCTTTCTATGATTTTGAATTTATGCGGTTATGCTTATGTCGACGGCGTTAAGCTTGAGTCAAATTATGATGCGTTCT
>ULUB01023730.1_pt1 | contig 14811 bp, 9 predicted proteins | sample 1958111 | NCBI WGS metagenome assembly ULUB01 (sample SAMEA4835749, study PRJEB28245) | human gut metagenome | biome: gut microbiome; material: fecal sample | place: Denmark | collected 2008
GCTTCGGTTGAAGCCGTGGCCAAGCGTTCGGCCAGGGCTGCTTACGTGGCCAAGCGCCGCGCCTCAAGCCGTACGGCAACGAGGGCGCTGGCCGACGGCAGCGAGCATCGGGGCCTTGTGGTAATGATGGAGTTTCCCGACAAGAGGTTTTACGACGCTGACGCAAATGGCGTATGGGGCGACATACTCAACAAGGAGGGCTTCAACGACTTCGGGGCCAACGGCAGCGTGAGCGACTATTTTGCCGACCAGAGCGCCGGACTGTTCAACCTGAAGTTCGACATCATAGGCCCTGTCATGGCAAAGCACAACCGCAATTATTACGGAGCCGACTATTCGGGCACCAGCAGAGACTCGATAGGCATGATAGACATCCATGTCGGCGAGCTGGTGGTTGAGGCTTGCGATGCGGCAAAGGCCGCAGGGGTCAATTTCCGCGATTACGACTGGGATGGCGACGGCGAGGTAGACCAGGTGTTTGTGCTCTATGCCGGCGGCGGACAGGCCAGCACTGGCAATCCCACAAGCTTCATCTGGCCTCACGAATACTATGTGTCGGCCTACAGGCAGTGGCCCGACGGCTATGAGGTAGACGGAGTAAAGATAGACACCTATGCCTGCGGATGCGAGCTCTATGGCATTGAGACATACAACCGCGGTGAGCTCAGCGGCCTCGGAACGTTCTGCCACGAGTTCTCACACTGCCTTGGGTTGCCCGACTTCTACAATACTACAGGCGGAGACGACATGCTCGGCGATTGGGACCTGCTTTCCAGCGGGTGCTACAATGCCAACGGATGGTGCCCGCCAAACTATACCATACATGAGAAAGAGCTCAGCGGATGGGCCCAGGCCGTAGAGCTGACAGAACCGACTACGGTAAGCGGGCTGCTGCCTATGAGCGACGGAGGCACCGCCTACAAGGTGCGCAACGACTGCTATGGCGACGTCGACGAGTATTACCTGCTCGAAAACCGGCGCAAGACAGGCTGGGACGCCTACGTGCCCGGCAACGGACTGATAGTGATGCATGTTGATTATGATGCCGATAAATGGTATTACAACAGCGTGAACGACGACGAAGACCACTTCGGCGTGGCCATCATACCTGCCAGCGGCATTTATGACCCCAACTCGTCGCGCGTGACTTATCCTTACAACAGGCGCGACTCGCTCACCGACAACTCTCGTCCGGCAGCCACGGTGTTCAACACCAACGTGCGCGGAACGAAATTCATGGGCAAGCCCATAACGCACATAAAGCGCGACGATGCTTCGGGCGAGGTGTCGTTCGACTTTATGGGCGGGGCCTACAACTCCGGCATTGTAACCGTCGAGACAGCCACCGACGGCTTGCTGGAAGGCAATCCGGCAACGGTGTTTGACGCTTCGGGCCGGTGTGTGGCCCGTGTCGACGCCTATGACGGGCTGCCAGGCATGCTGCCCGCAGGTGTATATATGGTGAAATCAAGTAACGGAACAACAATAAAAGTAATAAAACAATGACGGCAAAAGGCGGGAGGCTCTTCTCCCGCCGCCGTTTCAGCCCGGAAAGAAGTATATATTCACAAATCATTTAATGGACGAAATATTCATCATTATTGGCCTAATCCTACTCAATGGTGTGTTTGCCATGTCGGAAATTGCATTGATTTCCGCCCGAAAGTCGAGCCTTTCTACCGATGCTGACAGCGGGCTGCGCTCTGCGCGGTATGCGCTGAAGCTGGCGAAAGAGCCCGACCGTTTTCTTTCCACCGTCCAGATAGGCATTACGCTCATCGGAATCCTTACCGGTATCTACTCAGGCAACAAGGTGGCGGTCATCTTTTCTGAATGGCTCGCCGGCATTGGGGTGACCTCACATTACGCTTCTGTGCTCTCGCAGGCCATCATCGTGATTGTGGTGACCTACCTGACGCTTATCTTCGGCGAGCTTGTGCCGAAGCGCATCGGGCTCACCGTGGCCGAGAAAGCCGCCAAGCTGGTGGCCGTGCCCATGTACGGCCTGTCGCTTGTGGCCTATCCTTTCGTGTGGCTTCTGTCTAAGAGCACCTCGCTCATCTTCAGTCTTACGGGCCTGAAGGACAAGGGCAGCAAGGTGACCGAGGAAGAGATAAAGTCGATAATACGCGAAGGGGCCGAAGACGGAGAGGTGCAACCGATGGAGCAAGACATCATGCGGCGTGTGTTTCTCGTAGGCGACCTCGAGGTGGATGCCATAATGACGCATCGCAGCGAGATAACATGGCTCGATTGCTCGATGACGGCCAACGAGGTGAGAGAGATAATCAAGGAGAACATGTATGCCGTTTACCCCGTGGCCGAAGGCGACCTCGACCACGTGAAGGGCATCGTTTCGATAAAAGACCTGTTTCTCACGCTCGGCAACAACGACTTCGACCTGCGCAAGATAATGCACAAGCCTACCTATTTCTACGAGAACACCGATGTGTACAAGGTGCTTGAAGACATGAAGGCGCAACACATAAGCACAGGGTTGGTGTGTGATGAATTCGGATCGTGCATAGGCATAATCACCCTTAATGACATTCTTGAGAGCCTTGTCGGCACGGTGCAGGAGCCGGCCGAGGAGGAACCGTACATCATACCGCGCAAGGAAGGCGAGGAATGGTTTGTCGACGGCCAATGCCCCATGTATGATTTCTTGAGCTATTTCGGCGAGGAAGACTTGCTCGACGACGAGGACTACAACACCGTGGCCGGGTTGTGCCTGTTCCAATTGGATCATGTGCCCGACTGCGGAGAGACTTTCGTGTGGGAGTCTTTCAAGTTTGAAGTCATCGACATGGACGGGGCACGCATAGACAAGCTGCTGGTGACCCGGGTAAAAGAGCCGTCTAAGGAGCAGGACGATTGACCCCGGCAGGCCCTTCGGGGCCACTGTGGTTTGGTTGTGTTGCCGTGTTGGTTGGCTGCCGCCCTTGCCTGTGGCTTTGAGGCATGAGCCGTGGCGTAGAGGGCGGCAAGATGCCGGCAGCAGCATTGGAGCGATTTGAAAGCCGTGAAAATCGGCATTGCATATCCCCCTCGGTCTTGATGGCCGGTTAGGGGGTTAATCCGGGGCGCCGTGGCGGCACAGTTTGGCAATGGCACTTGCCGCCACGTGGCCCGTTGTCCATGCGGCCTGGAGGTTGAAACCTCCGGTGACGCCGTCGACGTCGAGCGCTTCGCCGGCAAAAAACAGTCCGGGGCAGGTGCGGCTCTCGAGCGTCGAGGGATTTATGCCGCCGAGCGCCACGCCCCCGCAGGTAACGAACTCTTCTTTGAAACGGCACTTGCCATCGGCATTATATATGTCGGCCGTAAGTGCAGCCGCCAGTTTGTTCATGCCTTTGCGGCCCATCTCTCCCCACCTCATGGCAGGGTTGAGCCCGCCTTTGCCTATTATGTGCATCCACAGGCGGGCGTTCAGTTGCGCCGGATAAGCCGAAGCCAGTTGTTTCTTCGGGTTGTCTGCCGCCAGTTTGGCAATGGTCTCCATGGCTTCTTGTGCATTGCATTCGCCGAGCCAGTTGATGGCTATGTCGGCTTTGTAGCCGTTGGAATGCAACAGGCGCGCCGCATGGGCCGACAGCTTTAGTATAGCCGGGCCGCTCATGCCCCAGTGGGTTATCAACAGCGGCCCCGAGGCCTTCAGTTTCGTTCCGGTCATGCTTGCCGTGGCGTGCTTCACCACCGTGCCTGTAAGCCCGGTGATGCTGTCGCCGGGCAGGCACAGGCTGAACAGCGACGGCACCGGGGCCACCGTCTCCACCCCCGTGGGCGCAAGCATGGCCATGCCTGCCGCCTTCGGACTGCCTCCGCTGGCCACAAGCACGATGTCGGCCTGCCGTGGCGCGAGCCCTGCGGCAGCGAAACTGATGCCGAACCTGTTGCAGCCGCTGGCGCCGTCAGGGGTGACAAGGCTCACCCTGTGGCCCGTTTCCAGCCTTACCCCGTTGCGCTCCATCAGGCGGAGCAGGGTGCCCACAATCTCCATGGCGTCTTGCGAGGCGGGAAACACGCAGCCGTCGGGCTGTGCCACAAGCCTCACGCCTTCGGCCTCAAACCATTGCCACGCATCGGCGGGCCCGAACTCTTTGAGCAGTCGCTTCATCAGTTTCTCGCCACGGGGATATACAGAGGCAAGGCTGCGCACGTTGTCGAACGTGTTTGTAAGGTTGCAGCGGCCTCCGCCGGTCACCGAGACCTTGGCCAGCGGCTTTCGGCCGCTTTCATATACAGTCACGTCGGCAGTGGGGCAAAGCCGCTTTATTTGTATCGAGGCAAAGCATCCGGCTGCCCCTGCCCCTATTATTGCTATCTTCATCGTTTGTCTGGTTGTTTGCTTTTCCGGGCGGTGTGGCGGCCGTAGTGGCCCGCCTCGGCCGGGCCCGGTTTGTGGCCTACGCCGGCCCATCGGTCTGCAAACTTAATAAAAAATCGCGAGAAAAGCCTCGCCCTCTCCCTAATAATGCGCCGGCTGGCGGTAGGCAGGCCCCGTAAAAGCCCGCTTCCGCAGCAAAATGAGGTTTTGATTGCGCGTTTTTCGGCGGAAAATGGTTAACTTTGCCTTGGCCGGCTTAGCTCCGTGAAGAGCCGGGGGCGGCGGTGATGTGCGGTTGGTTCGGTCAGAAATCGCCATGACTAAAATGCCGTTGTGCAACTGCCTGTATGCCAGCCACTTGCCGAATGGCCCGTTTTGCATTCCCGTTCAGGTCGTTCTGCGTTCCCGTTCGGGCCGTTTTGCACCGTGAAACGGCCTTTCCGGCAGGATTGCTCGGGCTGCGCTACGGTTGCAGGCGGTGGTCTGGGCTGCCAATCGGCGATATTGTCCCATGGCTGTTGCGTCCGGTTGCGGTGCTGGTTGGCCGTAGCCATTGCCGAAGGTGCATCGGGCCGGTGTGTGGCAAGGCGCATGCACGAAGCGTCATAGAGCGTGGGTGGGTTTGGCAATGATAAAAAGAATGCCGAGACAGGCATGCCGCGGTCTGACGGCCGTTTGGGGTAAAACGCGTAAAATGGATGTCAGCAAGTTGCCAATCACTCATCGGTAGTTGACAGTAGACAGGCTTCCTTACCGTCGCCCGTAGTTGGCGGACAACAGCCTTGGTGGGTGATGCAGGCTAACACGATGAACGGTGGCATCGGGTGATTGCTTCTTCAGGCTCATGCCGACTGATTGCATTTGGCAGGATGCAGACATTCATAAGCCTAATCAGGCATAAACATACGTTTGAACATGAAACTGACATACATTTATCATAGTGGTTTCGCGGTCGAGACAGAGCAGTGCGCCGTTGTCATAGACTTCTGGCAAGACCCTGCCGGCGTCATCGGGCCACTGCTCGCTGGCGGCAAGCCGCTCTATGTGCTTGCCTCCCATTTCCACGAAGACCACTTCAACCCCGCCGTGCTTGACTGGGGGCGCGGTCGGAGTGGGGTGACATACGTGCTGTCGAAGGATATCATGCGCCGCCGCCGCGCCCCAAAGGATGCGGCCCACTGGCTGGCCAAAGGCGGCAGCTATGCCGACGGCAACATTTCGGTCGGCGCCACGGGGTCTACCGACTCGGGCGTCTCGTTTTTGTCATCGACGTGGGTGGCTGCAGGCTTTTCCATGCCGGCGACCTTAACAACTGGCAGCCTTCACAGCCCGGTGCAGGCGTAGGCGACAGCCGGGCCGAGGCAATGTATCTCGGCGAACTGAAGGATGTGTGCAAGGTTGCCGACAGAGTCGACGTGGCGTTCTTTCCTGTCGATGCCCGCATAGGGGGCGGTTACATGCGCGGGCCGCGCCAGTTTTTGGAGCGTGTGCATACCTCGCTGTTTGTGCCCATGCACTTTACCGCTTCCGGGGCAGGCTCGGCGGCCGCTTTCGAGCCTGAGGCCTCGCCGCTGTGCGGCCGGTTCTGGCTGCCCTCATGCCCGGGCCAAAGCATCTGTGTCTGACGGGCGCCCTTTCGGTGTAGTGGCTGCCGTAGACTTGGCTCGGCCGGCATGGTGGCCGGGTGGCGTGCCGTTCAGTTGGCGCTGGTGGCATAAAGGCCTATGCATGTGCCGGTGAATCCTCCCGCGAGAGCCGTGCTCAGGCACGAGGCGTCGACCCCTCGGGCCAGCGTTTGCCATTGCCTGCCGTCGGCAGAGTAGTCGAAGTCGTAGTATCTGCCCCGTCCGCATATCCTGAGCCGCAGCGGCGACGCAGCCTCCTTGCCTGTGAGCATGGCCGTGGCCACCCTCACGCTGCCTTTCTCGGTGCGTGTCAGGGTTATGGCAGGGCGACCGTCCACCATGGTCTTGCCCATCACGATGTTGTAGTCTTCGTTTTGCAGCAGCACCATGCCGGCCAGGTCTTTCTCCGACTTAGGCTCAAAGGTAAGTTCGGTCTCGGCCGTGAAGTCGGTGTGCTGCTGCCTGGCAAACACAGCCGCGGGCGATTGGTGTTGCGATATGTTCACCGGCTTTGGCTTGATGGCCAGTCCGCGTGTCGTGCCGGTGGCATAGAAGTCGGTAGGGTTGCGCAGCATTATCCACCGGTGGTGCAGCCTGGCTTGCCTGAAACTGTCGGTGTAAGTGAAGTTGCCCGTCAGCAAGTCGCCTCCGGGTTGCAGCCCGGGCTTGTCGATTACTGTCTCGATGGCTTTCCCGGCCTTGAGAATGGTTGGCCACCCGTCGCTCCATGTCACTGGCAGCAGGTAGGTGTCGCGCCCGGTGTTGTACATGTCGGCTTCGTAAGGGCGGCATCCCAGGAACACGGCGTACCACTGTCCTTCGGGTGTCTGCACCATGTCGGCGTGGCCGGCGCTTGTCACCGGGTCGGGGCGTAGCGGGTCGAGGCCATCCCTCTGGGTCAGTATAGGGTTGCCTTCGGCATATTCCTCCCACGGGCCTTCTGGATGCTTTGCCCTGAAAACTACTTCCGAATGCCTTGCTCCTGTTCCACCTTCGGCGCACATCAGGTAGTAATACTTGCCAATGCGGTAAAGGTGGGGGCCCTCAATCCATATAGGCTTTTGCTCAACATGGCTGCCCGAGCGTATTATTTCGACCTGCTCGCCCGTCGTGCTGTCGCCTTCGACGCAGAATTTGTGCAACATGATGCTTCTCTCGCCGTCGTAGCCGCTGCCACCGCGCGGCTCGTCGTTGTTCACTATGTAAGCGCTGCCGTCTTCGTCGAAGAAAAACGACGGGTCTATACCGCCCACCGTCGGCAGCCATATAGGGTCGCTCCAGCCTTCTTCCGGATTGGCCGACTTTACGAAAAAGTTGCCCCGGCCAACGTTTGTGGTAATCATGTAGAAGGTGTTGTTGTGCTCGTTGTACGCTATGGAAGGGGCAAATACGCCGCCAGACACCCCTTGGCCTCCGAGCGGGAGCTGCCCGGGCCTGTCGAGCACGTGGCCTGCCTGCTTCCAGTTTACGAGGTCTTTGCTTGTGAATAAGGGTACGCCGGGGAAGAATCCGAATGAGGAGTTGACCATGTAGTAGGTGTCTCCCTTTCTGCAAACCGAAGGGTCGGGGTAGAATCCTGCGAGTATGGGGTTGAAGTATTGGCGGGTTCGGTCTATGGGTCTGTCGAACCGTGTGTCGTTGCCGCTGTATCTGAAATAGTTGAAGCAGGCCTGCTGTTGTGCAGCTATTGCCGTTGTGGCCATCATTGCGGCAATCAGGGTTTGCAATTTGGTCTTGATAGTCATTGTTTTCAGTTTTGGTATGTTTGCAACAAAGGCAAGGCCGGCAGGCTTGCCCGTTGCAAAGCGCAGTTTATTCAGTGCAAATATACGAAAAAAACGCCACATACCACCATTGTGCAGTGTGATTTGCGTTTGCTTTTTTGCCTCCTTTGTGCTCAGTCTGGCTGCCCTTGCCATTGCCAGGGCACAAAAAAGCCGCAGTGGCTTTACCTTTTCGGTAATGCCTCTGCGGCGTTCAAGATGTAAGTAGGTGCCGTTGTCAGTTCCTGAACTGCAGCCCGGCGCCGTTGGCATCGATGATTATCGGCTTGTCGCGGTTCACTTCCTCAGCGAGTATTCGTTTCGACATGTCGTTGAGAACGTAGCGCTGTATGGCCCGCTTCACCGGTCGTGCGCCAAACTCAGGGTCGAACCCTACGTCGGCAAGGTAGTCGATGGCAGCGTCGGTCACGCGGAGTGTGAAGCCTTGCGGCTCAAGCATCTTGCTAACAGCGTTCATCTGCAGGCGCACCACATCGGCAATCTCGGCTTTGCTCAGCGGCTGGAACATTATTATTTCGTCGATTCGGTTCAGGAATTCCGGCCTGATGGTCTTCTTCAGCATCTCCATCACCTGCGTTTTCGTCTCTTCCACCACAGCGTTTCGGTTCGAAGCGTTGATGTTTTCAAACTGTTGCTGTATATATTGGCTTCCGAGGTTTGACGTCATAATGATGATGGTGTTCTTGAAGTTCACCGTGCGGCCCTTGTTGTCGGTCAGCCTTCCGTCGTCAAGCACCTGCAAAAGGATGTTGAACACGTCCGGGTGGGCTTTCTCGATTTCGTCGAAGAGCACCACGGAATACGGCTTGCGGCGCACGGCTTCGGTCAGTTGCCCGCCTTCGTCGTAGCCAACGTATCCCGGAGGGGCACCGATAAGCCGGCTTACGCTGAACTTCTCCTGATACTCGCTCATGTCGATTCGCGTCATCATCGAGTCGTCGTTGAACAGGTATTCGGCCAGTGCTTTGGCCAGTTCCGTCTTTCCCACGCCCGTAGTTCCGAGGAAGATGAACGAGGCTATTGGCCTCTTGGGGTCCTGAAGCCCTGCACGGCTGCGCCTTACGGCATCGCTGACGGCCGTTATTGCTTCGTCTTGCCCGATGACACGCTTGTGGAGCTCTTCCTCCAGATGCAGCAGCTTGTCGCGCTCGCTTTGCATCATGCGGCTGACGGGGATGCCGGTCCACCTGCTGACAACCTCTGCAATGTCGTCGGCCGTGACCTCTTCGCGCACCATGGCGTCGTCGCCTTGGGCGTTGTGCAGCTGCTTCTGTATTGCGGCGATGTCGTTTTCGAGCGCTTTCAGGCGTCCGTAGCGTATCTCGGCCACACGTTCGTAGTTGCCTTCGCGCTCGGCCCGTTCGGCCTCCAGCTTGAGATTCTCCATCTGCTGCTTGTCTTCCTGAATCTTGTTCACCAGTGTGCGTTCGCCTTCCCACTTGGCCCTGAACTGCTTTTCCTGGTCTTTGAGTTCGGCGATGTCCTTGTCGAGCTGTGCAATCTTCTGCTGGTCGTTCTCCCGTTTGATGGCTTCGCGCTCAATCTCCAGCTGTTTCAGCCGTCGTGTTATTTCGTCAAGCTCTTCCGGTACGGAGTCTCTCTCCATGCGGAGCTTTGCTGCTGCCTCGTCCATCAGGTCGATGGCCTTGTCCGGCAGGAACCGGTCGGAGATGTAACGCTCCGACAGTTTCACGGCGGCAATGCACGCGTCGTCCTGTATACGCACCTTGTGGTGGTTCTCGTAGCGCTCTTTCAACCCTCTCAGTATGCTTATGGCGCTCAGCTCGTCGGGCTCGTCAACCATCACGGTTTGGAAGCGTCGTTCCAGTGCCTTGTCCTTCTCAAAGTACTTTTGGTACTCATTGAGCGTGGTGGCACCAATGCTTCTGAGTTCGCCTCGGGCCAGAGCTGGTTTCAGGATGTTGGCTGCATCCATGGCACCTTCGCCCCCTCCGGCTCCGACAAGGGTGTGAATCTCGTCTATGAAGAGTATTATGCGGCCCTCACTCTTGGTTACTTCGTTGATGACGCTTTTCAAACGCTCTTCAAACTCGCCTTTATACTTGGCTCCGGCGACCAATGCGCCCATGTCGAGCGAGTATACCTGCTTGTCCTTGAGGTTCTCGGGAACGTCGCCCCTGACTATTCTTTGGGCCAGGCCCTCAACGATTGCCGTCTTTCCTGTGCCCGGTTCGCCTATCAGTATCGGGTTGTTCTTGGTGCGGCGCGACAATATCTGCAATACGCGGCGAATCTCGTCGTCTCGTCCAATCACCGGGTCGAGCTTGCCTTGGCGTGCCTCCTCTACGAGGTTTTTGGCGTATTTCTCAAGGCTCTGGTAGTTTTCGTCGGCCGATTGCGACTTTACGCTCTGTCCTTGCCGCAATTCGTTGATGGCCGCCCGCATCTCTTTTTCGGTGCACCCGGCGTCTTTGAGTATGCGGCTTGCCGTGGAGTTTACCGTGAGCAGTGCCAGCAGCAACGGCTCTACGCTCACGAACTCGTCGCCCATCTTGCCGGAATAGTCGATGGCTTGCTGCAGAACGCGGTTCGACTCGTTGCTTAGATAAGGCTCGCCGCCTTGAACCCGTGGCAAGTGCTTGAGCTCTTGTTCGACAAGAATGCCTATCTGAGAGGCGTTGATGCCTAATTTTTGGAACAAGAAGTTGGTCACGTCCTTGGCTTTGGACATGATTCCTTTGAGCAAGTGCACAGGTTCAATCACCTGTTGCCCGCCTGCGGTTGCCGCGTTGACGGCTTCCTGTATGGCTTCTTGTGCCTTGATGGTGAATTTGTCTAATGTCATATTATGTCTCCTTTCTTTTGTTTCTCTGTTTGGTTATCCGTCGAACATAGGAACAAAGAGTGTGCCCTGCGGCCATTTTATGACATTTTGGCAGAGCCCAAGCGCCCATGTCGTGCGCTTGAGGCGTTGTTTGTTAAATGTTGTGGGTTGTGTTTCTATGTGCTTTCAGCCTGTTTCCAATCTGTTGTGTGAAAACATCAAGGCACTTGTATAAGTGTAGGGACGATCGGGCTCGAACCGATGACCTCCGCAATGTGACTGCGGCGCTCTAAACCAACTGGGCTACGCCCCTCTTTGTTTCGATGTGCAAAAGTAATAAATAAAAGCGTCTTGCGCAAGAAAATCAGGATTTTTTTATTGTCGTATATGTTAAATTCTGCCAATGTTGCATTTTTATGCCACAATGACACAGGCCACGTCCATCATTTTATCTTGTCGAATCCCTCGCCGAACACACCGTGGCAGAATGTCTGTGACACCAAGGCGTGCGGGTCGATGGCTTTGACCAGGCTCATCACGCCCTGCGACTCATATTTCCGTGTGAGCACGATGAGTATGTCAACCTCTTGTTTCGAGTACCACCCTTTGCCCTCGATGAGTGTCACTCCGCGGTTGACATGCTTGTTTATCTTGTCGGCGATTTTCTCATATTCCTTGGATATGATGATGAATTGCACCGTTTGGCGTGTGCCGTTGATGACATAGTCGCACACGAAGCTTGCGGTCAGTGTGAAGGCGATGCCATATACTATTGTCTCCATGCTGTGGAAGAGCAGGTAAGACGAGCTGATGATGGTGATGTCGATAAACTGCATTGCCCGCCCGAAGCTCATGTTGAAGTGCTTGTTGAGCAGTGCTATTATGATGTCGGTGCCTCCCGTCGATCCGTTGTGTGAGAAGATGAGGCCCAGGCCCGTGCCTCCCAGCGCGCCACCGATGAGCACGTGCATGAACTTGTCTTCGCCGACGGTGATCAGGTGGAACTGTTGGAACAGAGGCTGAAGCACGCCCACCACGGCCGACAGCATGGTAACGCCTATTATTGTGCGTATGGTGAACTGCCTTGTCAGCGCCCGCAGGGCTATGAGCAGCAGCGTGACGTTGAGCACCCAGATGGATATTCCGGGCGGAAATCCGAACGCATAGAAGAGTAGGGCCGATATACCTGTTACGCCACCCATCACTACTTGTTCGGGCAGGACGAAGGCCGTGTAGCCGAGCGAGTATATGACGATGCCCAGAAACAGGAAGAACATGTCTTTGAAAACTTGCTTGCGCCTCCTTTTTATTATTATGTCTGCAATCTTGTTCATGATTGATATTGACTCTTTTCTGTTACTATGCAAAGATAGTATAAATTTCATTACTCGCAAAGAAAAAACGACTTAAATGCTGTGGCTTGTTTTTTTGCTTTGCCGGGAGGTCTGTCCAAGGTTTTGGTGGCGTTGCCGGTGTGTGCGTTACCAATTGTTTTTGCCGTCGGTTCGAAACGCATTGCGGCCCGGTAGCAGAGCTTGCTTTTTGTTTGTGCGGGCGTCTTGCTTCCGGGCCGTTCTTTGACCGTTACTTAGAGTTAGTCGTTTGTTGTGTCAGTCGATGTCGATTACCATGAAGTCTTTGTTGAACTTGATTTCAACACCGTTTGAGAGGTTAATCTCATATTCGTTGCGGTCTTTCTCTATTTTGAGTATTTTGTTGCCGCTGTAGTTGGTGTTCACATAGTTGTTTATCTGCGTCGGCACGAGTTTTGAGGGAACGCTGGAGCGCTTGCAGTCTATTTCGGTCCAGTTGCCGTTGCGGTCGAACTCAATCTTCTCGCCTGTGGTGAATATCACGTCGTAGCTCTTGTCTATCAGTCCGCTCTCCACCTTGGCCAGCGCAACCTTCATTCCGCTGAAGCTTCCCTTGATAACCTGCTGTGCGGTTGCAGGCAGTTGGTTCACGTTGATGGGCTTGTCGTTGTCGGCCATTGCCGTTGTCTGGAATGCCACGAGGCAAACTATTGCCATGATGCTCTTCTTGATGAAAGTCTTCATAATTCTTTTCTCCTTTGATTTTATTGTTAATACTTTGTTTCTTTTCGTATTGCAAAGTTGCGAAGCCATTCTGAAAAGAATCTGAAAAATGGTTGGCTGCGTCACTGTTTAACATTCTTTAGCGCGCGATGCCTTTCGTTTGCCTTGTTGCGTAGCCATGTGCCATTGTGCGTCTTGGCTTTATGGCCATCGGCGTGACACCTCAAACACGTGCATTCCGTTTTCATATATATATAAGATGTCCATGCCATAGAGCCTGCATATAGCCTGGGCTATCGACAGTCCTAGGCCCGTCGACGAGGCCTTATCGGCCGAATGGTAGAACCGCTCGAATATTTTTCTCCCGTCGAGCGGTCTGTCGCCCCCGGTGTTGGCTATGGTCATTGCCCTGGCTTTCAGGTAGATGCGTATCTGTCCGCCGTCGTTGCCGTGGGTGAAAGCGTTTTTCAGCAGGTTGGCCGCGAGCGTGGTGGCCAGCGACTCGTCCATTTCGGCAGTCATGTCGGCCTCGACATTCATTTCCACCTTTATGTTTTTGTTGGCGTAAATCATTTCCATGTCGGGCAGCAGCCGCCCTATTGTTGCGGCCATGCTGATGTGCTTGGTTTTTGTAAACTGTCCGTTGTCTATTTTGCACAGCAGCAGCAGCGAGCGGTTTGTGCGCGCCAGTGTCTTCAGCGTGTGCAGCGTTTTCACCACGTCGCCCATTTGCGCCTCGGTCAGCTGCCCGTCGTCGAGCATCATCTCCAGCCGGCTTTGTATCACGGCGAGCGGTGTTTGCAGTTCGTGGGATGCGTTTGCGATAAACCGCTTCTGCTGTTCATATAGCGTTTCGTTGCGTTCGGTGCTGCGTTCCAGGGCGTTGGCCAGTTTCCTGAACTCAGTCACGTTGGTGTGCAAGTCCATGGCCTTGTTGCGCTCGCCCAGCCTGTAGGCGTCGAGCCAGTCGAGTATGGCCCTCAGTGGTCGCATGCCTTTGGTCAGCGTGTGCAGGTTTACGAGAATGATGCATGTCACTATGGCCGCATACAGGGCTATCAGCCAATACGCCACTGCAGCCTTGAGGTCGGCTTTGTCTATGGTAGGCGTGAACACCACCACCTCGAAGAACTTCCCGTTGTCGTCCATGAATATGTAAGAGATGGTGCGTGCGGGTTCAAACTCATTCTTGGCTTTGGTGTAAACCTCACAGTCTTCGTATCTGATGTGCGAGTGTTGCGATGCGTATTGTGCCGACACCTCGTGCAGGTAGTACTGGTTGTTGGTGTAACTGGCCTCCCTGGGCAGTTTCTCGCCTGCCAGCGAGCGCCGTATTATCATCTCCGCGTGGTCTTCGAGCGAGTCGTCCACCTCGTCGTTTATCTCGTCGATGATGGCAAAGTAGAACAGTGCCGCCCAGAAGGCAAACACGAGTGCGCCTATGAGCGACAGGCGCAGCGTGATTTGGTTTTGCAGTTTCATGTCTCAACGAGTTTGTAGCCGAATCCGTAAACGGTCTTTATCTCTATGCCTGCCCCTGCGGCCTTGAGCCTTTTGCGCAGGTTTTTCATTTGCGCGTATATGAAGTCGAAGTTGTCGGCCTGGTCTATGTCGTCGCCCCAGACGGCTTCGGCCAGGGTCTGTTTTTCTATCAGCCGCCCCTGGCGGTTGACGAGGTACAGCATGATGTCGTATTCCTTTCGGCTCAGTTCGAGGGGCTTGCCGCCAACGTCAACGCCAAACGTGTCGGGGTGTATGGTCACATTGGCAATCCTTATGGCCTGTTCTCCGCCCCTCATCTGCCGTCGCAGCACGCTTTTTATCCTTGCGTGCAGCTCTGCCAGGTGGAAAGGCTTGGGCAGATAGTCGTCGGCCCCCAGTTCCAGTCCCTTCACCTTGTCTTCTATCGAGTCTTTGGCCGACAGGATGATCACATTCACCCGCCTGCCGGCGGCGTGCAGTTCGCGCAGCAGTTCGAGCCCGTTGCCGTCGGGCAGCATGATGTCGAGCAGTATGCAGTCGTATTCATACACAAACGCCTTCGTGCGGGCATCGGCGTAGCAGGCGGCCGTTTCGGCCACGTAACGTTCTTTTTCCAGCGACCTTACAATGATTTCGCGCAGGTCGTCGTTGTCTTCCACTATCAGTATTTTCATTTTTCCCGTTCTTGATTTGTTGTGTCCGTATGCTGCCTTTGGTTGTCGCGCCTTGCCCCAGGCGCCTCCGCCGTGGCTTTGCGGCCGCCTGTCGGTGG
>ULUB01011544.1_pt1 | contig 14764 bp, 15 predicted proteins | sample 1958111 | NCBI WGS metagenome assembly ULUB01 (sample SAMEA4835749, study PRJEB28245) | human gut metagenome | biome: gut microbiome; material: fecal sample | place: Denmark | collected 2008
TTTGCAGGAAGATGCTTTTTATTGGTCTTCGTCCGAGAACCTCAACACCGGCGCCTGGTACGTCAGACCGTCCGACGGCGGCATGGGCAGCTACAGTAAGCTTAACAGTAACCGCGTTCGTTGTGCGGTTGAATTTAAAATTTAGCTTTTTTTAATTGTATCCCGGTTTGCATCCGCATTCCGGGATTTTTTAGATTTCCATAATTTATAGAAAATTTGTTTTTCATTTTTGAAAAAAAGAACTTGCATTTCCTCTCGGAAAGCTTTATAAACTTTTTTGTTGTCGGGATGTAGCGCAGTCTGGTAGCGCATTTGCATGGGGTGCAAGGGGTCGCTGGTTCGAATCCAGTCATCCCGACCATAAAAACAAAAAATCGCCTTAACGGCGTTTTTTTTGTTTTTAAAGGCCGCGGCAATGGCGGAGATGCCCCGGAGAAAAAGCCGTTCACCAAGGAAAGCCGGCAAAACGAAAGGATTGCCACGCTTGCGACGACAAAGCGGCAGGATAAAATGACGTCAGACCAATATGCAACCATAACATTATAAAAATATAACCGACAGTCACATTGCTGCCGGTTACAATTTTAGTCCTCTACAATTAACATCCCTCTGTGGATTTGTATTTTAGAAACACCGGAGAGAGTAATGGCTATATACTCCCCAGCATGTGCTTCTCTGATATCCTTAAGATATTTTTCCAGTTTTAAGCACCCTGCCCTGAGTTCAACATTGTCTCCTGAAATTTTGAGTTTAGCACCTTGTGTTATACAACCGTTTTCAACTCGTCCGGTTACAACAACTCCTGTATTGTGGATATAAAACACCTCATCAATACATAAGGAGAAAAGATTTTTCTGCTCCATAATTATTTGACTTTAATGATTAAACATATACATAAAATTTTGTTTTACACTACAGTATCTCCCCAAACAAATCAATATTTTTCGTAAATACAAATTGACCGTTACCGGTAAAGGCAATCTTATGAAAAAAATTAATAAACGGCAGAATTGATACTTTACCGTCTCACTCATTGCAAGTTCTTGAAAATATTGTCACCGGCAACAAACATTTCAGATAAAAAATTTTACTTTTTGCCTTTATTCCCGTTTGACACTGCCTATATAGATATAAATTGCGAATAAAATAAGGCAGGATTTTAAAATGTTTAATTCAGGACAGGCGAACAGAGACTGGAAGGCCGTCGTATCGGCAGTCTGGAATTTTTGGACCAGCAAAACCGGGGCGTTTATTCTGGCTGTTTCAGGTATTGCGGTCGGTTATTACATTTTTTACATCAGCCGGCCGATTTTGAAATACGAAACAGAAAAAGTTACCTTTATTTCCTCCCAAAACGACAATGCCTATTCCGTTAAGGTCAAAGGCCGGGAATATCAGGATTTATACCTGACAAGGATATATCTGAACAACAAGGGGGCAATGGCTCTTTCCGGAAGCGACGTTTCTAAAATCGGCCATGATCCGATACGTATCGTCATTCCCAAAGATGCAAAAATGGTACATTACACTTTAGACAATACGGCCACTACAAATGCGATTACCGCCCGTTTGGAAGAAATCGACGGCAATTTGGTTATCAAATTCGATTATCTGAATCCTGACTATCAAATTGCGGCATCTATTCTTCATGAAAATCCCGATGCCGAATTTGAAGTGACGGGAAGTGCTTTGAACGTAAACGAAATCACCAGAGAATGGAGCGACCGGCAAGTCAAATTCTGGGGATTGTGGAGTCTGGGGATTTTGTATTTTATCCTTCTGCTGTTTTATATTTACAACCACCGGCCGCAGAAAAAAATTAGAATCTAAGTTCAACTTTAAATTCAACTTCGTCAGTCAAGGTTGTGATTGTTTAAGAAAAATTAACGGGCTTCCTTTATGCTTGAGGCAAAATCATAAAGGAGTTGTCAATGTCCATTCCCCTGCTGTTTCCCGACTATCAGAATTCCATTCTGAACATCCCGTGCACCTTGTTAAAACATTTCGGCCTGAGAGCGCCGCACGGAACATTGGCGGTTCTGGAACAAGAACTTGCCGCGCATCATTATCAAAACATTGTTCTGATGGTTTTTGACGGCATGGGAATGGCGGTTCTGGAAAAAAACCTTCCGCCGGAAAGCTTTTTGCGCCGCCATATCCGGCAAGAGATTACTTCGGTTTTTCCACCCACCACCGCAGCCGCAATAACAGCCATTCAATCAGGCTTGTCACCGGTCGAGAGCGGCTGGCTGGGATGGAACGCCTGGTTTGAAGAGTTCGGCCGTCCGTTGGTTTTGTTTACCAACAAGGATTTTTACACTCAAGAGCCGGTTGACGGAGCAGACGTTCGCGGAAAAATTCTGAAAACGCCGCATATTAACGAGATGCTTCAAAGCAAGCTGGACACCCACGATGTATCAAACCTGAACAATTTTTGCGGAACCGCACATAAAGTTGAAAATCTGGAGCAGTGGTTTGCCGAAATCGAAACGCTTTGCCAAAGCCCGAAACATAAGTTTATATACGGCTATTGGAACAATCCGGATTCAGAAATGCATAAAAATGGCGTGGAAAGCCCTGCCGCAAAAGAAATTCTGTCGGTTGTCAACCGCCATACGGAACAGCTTGCCGACAAATTGGAAAATACCCTGCTGATAATTACCGCCGATCACGGTATGACTGATGTCGAATCGCTTTATCTGGATGACTATCCCGAACTGGAAGCTTGTTTGGAGCATGCCCCGACGCTTGAGCCGCGTTTTTGCTCATTTAAACTGAAACCGGGATGCAAGTCTCAATTTCAAAAGCTTTTCGAACAGGTTTTCGGCGAGGATTTTCTGCTGATGAGCAAAGAAGAGGTGCTTGAACGCAAGCTTACCGGCTGCGGATCCCCTCACCCCAGAGCAGCGGAATTTATGGGAGATATGCTGGCAATCGCAGTCGGAAACAAAATTCTTCAATACCGCATGAAGGGGGTGCCCCAGCCCAAAAGCTTTGCAGCGCATCATGCGGGGCTGACCGCTGACGAAATGAGGGTTCCCCTTGTTTTGATAACAGCTAAATAGGCTTTACTTTTTTGAGATTTCCGTTATTTTAGCTGGACGACATTGACGAACACACAAAACCGGAAAGGATTATGAAAATGCTGCATCCATGGCATGGCGTCAGCTGCGGGGAAAATGCTCCCGATATTGTAACTGCGGTTATTGAGGTGCCCAAAGGCTCTCAAACCAAATATGAACTGGACAAGTTAAGCGGCCTGCTCAAAGTCGACCGTATCTTATACAGCGCGGTGCACTACCCCGCCAATTACGGTTTTATTCCGCAAAGCTACTGCGAAGACAACGACCCGCTCGACGTTCTGGTTTTGTGCCAGGAATCGGTTTTGCCGCTTTCGTTGATGAGGGTGCGGCCTATCGGCGTTATGAAGATGATTGACCAGGGAGAAGCCGACGACAAGATTATCGCCGTTCACGTAGACGACCCCGAATTTGCCCATTATACCTCAATTGACCAACTTCCGCCGCATTGTTTGAAAATTCTGCGTCGTTTCTTTGAAGACTATAAAATCCTTGAAAACAAAGAAGTCAAAATTGAAACGTTTTTGGGACCGCAAGACGCCAAGCAGGCGATTTTGGACGCTTTCACGCTTTATGAGCAGAACAAAGAGCATCTTGCCGGATATGAAAAATAAAAATTGACTTGAATTTTGCGCGCGATAGCCTAAAGTAGATATAAATTTACAGACGTAACAAAGGAGAACAACATGAAAAAATCACTTATTTGCAGCCTGCTGGCGGTTTCTCTGCTCAGCGCCTGCGCCATTGATCCCTATACCGGAGAGCAAAAAGTCGCCAAAACAGCCTGGGGAACAGGTATCGGAGCTGCGGCAGGAGCCGGTATCGGCGCTCTGGCCGGCGGCAAGAAAGGTGCCTTAATCGGTGCCGGCGTCGGCGCTCTGGCCGGAGCAGGCACCGGCGCTTATATGGACGTTCAGGCCCGCAAACTGCGCGAACAGCTGGTCGGCACCGGTGTTCAGGTTAAGGAGCTGGACGGCCGCATCTATCTGATTATGCCGGGAAACATTACCTTTAATACAAATGAAGCGGTCATTAAACAGGGTTTCACTCCGGTGCTTGATTCCGTTGCTTTGGTTATTAAAGAATACAACAAAACCATGGTTCAGGTTTACGGATACACAGACAATACCGGTACCGCCGCCACAAACAACGCCCTGTCTCTGCGCAGAGCCAATGCCGTTTCAAACTATCTGCGGCTGCGCGGCGTTGACGGTAACCGCATCATCACCGACGGCTTAGGCTCCAGCAATCCGATTGCTTCCAATGCTACAGCCGCAGGAAGAGAACAGAATCGCCGTGTCGAAATTGTTTTGATTAACCAGCAATAAACGACCGTTTTACCAAGGCAGCGTTCAAAACGCTGCCTTTTTTATTAGGAGATGCAAATGAAGCTCGCCAAAAAACTTTCCGAATGGGAACAAATCAAGCTGATTGACGAGAAGCAAAAATCAGCCATTCTTGCCTATGAAAGCCGACAAGGCAAAAACCGGCTGCCGTTTATTTTGAGCGCTTTGGCCGTTTTTTGCATCGGGCTCGGCATTCTTTCCCTTATCGCTTCCAACTGGCAAGAGATTCCCGACAGCCTGAAGCTGAGCGCGGACATTTTATTACTGGGGTTGACAGCAGTCGGGGCTTATCGTTTTTACAACAGAGGTAAATGGTATTTTGAGGCGCTTGTCATCGGCTATGCGACATTGATTCTCGCCAGCATCGGGCTGATCGGACAAGTTTTTCAGCTGCAACCGGTCGGTCTGAGGGCTTATCTGCTCTGGTCTGTTTTGGTTTTGCCCATGGCGCTGTTCAGCAAAAAAGCCGTTTTGCCGCTGGTATGGATTCCGGTTTTCGTCATTTCGGGCTTGGATACATTATTTGACTTTGCCTGGTTCGACAAGGCAATCGACTTTTTGGAAAGCGGCCTTCCCTATGCGGGTATTCTGACCGGGCTGATACTGCTTGCCTTTTTGAGTGCCGGACATCTTTCCGAAAGCAGACTGCCGGTATGGAAAAAATCTTGGAAATTTTGGCTGGTCGTTTCAACCGCACTGGTAACGGTTGTTATGGACTTTGGCGGAATGTATTATTACGGTTTCGGCAGCAGCCGGACATTCCCGCTTCTGTATGAAGGAATTGCGGCGGCCATTGTCATTTTGTTACTGTTGCTGTTGTTTGTGAGAAACGTTCAGACCCGAACGCCACCGACAATGGCGGCAATTTTAGCCACAATGATTTTTTACGCTTTTGTCAGCAGGTTTGTTTCCGGACATTTAAATCACGACATTTTGGGCTTTGCATTGACAATGAGCATTCTTGCCGAAATAATTTATTTCGGCTTCAAACAAGGCTGTCCTAAAATCGTCAACGCTGCAGGCGCTCTGGCAGCCCTACGCATTTTCGGAGTTTATCTGCAAGTTTTCGGTTCTTTGCTCACAACCGGACTTGGACTTATCTCCAGCGGCCTTGTTTTGCTGCTGACAGTCGGCATATGGAATAAACTGAAACTTAAAACGGAGAAATGTCATGAATAAAAAATTAATTGCGGCACTGTCTCTGCCGGTTATCTTTATGGCCGGATGGATGGGAATTTTGAGTTTTGAACGCTGCAGCATTCAGCATGACGTTATCATTGCCGTCAGCGGTTATGATCCCAGAGACCTGTTGTCCGGACATTATATCGACCTGAGTCTTAACTGGAAAGATACCGATTGTTCTCAGTTTTTTGAAAAGGTTTGTCCGCAAAAAGCTTTTTTGCAACGCTATAAGTTTTATCTGCCCGAGAAAGATGCCGCCGATATGCAGACTTTAATCAACCGCTCCGGCAATAATCTTGACTTGGCATTGGTGTTCAGTTATCAAAAAGACAAGCGCCCGGTATTGAAGGAGATGCTGGTCGACAATGAAAACTGGAAAACGTGGTTGAACAAACAGGATATCAAATGACGGTCATTTTAAGCATCGGCAGGCATGAATGTTACGGCAAAGGTTCGCTGCCTCTTTCTCCCGAGGGAATTTCCGGCGCATGGTTAAGCGCTGAGATTATTGCCCGGCAATGCGGCCGCCCACAGAAGATTATATCATCTCCGCTGCCGCGTGCGGTCCTGACGGCAGAGCTCAGACGTCTGGCCTGGCAGGAAAGCGATAATATTGTCATTAATCCCCTTTTGCACGAAGACAGCGGACAGAATGAAACCGAAATGTTTAAAATCTTATGTTTTGAAGAAGCTCTTGCACAAAACGACACTCATATTCATCTGGTCACCCACCAGCCGACCGCAACCCGCCTGAATGATATGGACTTTACCCCGCTTAATCCCGGTGACGTGATGGTTTGGGAGGCAGCAGACTGGAACGCAATGCAAAACGGTGAGATAAAAAAATATTTTGTCCGCCCGAATGCCGTTATACAAACGTCGCAAGCCCTCAGGGCGCAATCACTGGCCATCCGCAATTTGGCCGAAGAAGCAGACAGCACCGGCTCGTTGATGCAAAAGCTGCAGAAACTATAGACCTACTTCCGGCTCGACGCCCTGCTCGCGCAAGGTTTGGAATATCTCCGCAAGATAAAGTTTTTCGTTGTAATGAAGCTGTCCGTCCGCCAGGCAAATTTTCACAATTTCCTTAACCATTTCTTCCGCTTCGTCAGGATTTTTGGCCGAAACGGCTTCAAGAGCTTTATAAAAATCTTCGCGAGCCGGTTTTATTCCCTGTAAATAGGCATTCACATATTGTTGGCTGAGGTTTTCGGTGGCCGGAATCTTCTCAATGATATAATCATAGATAATGGTTTCCTTAATCGGTGAAAAACTGTCACAGATGTTGGCCATAAAAGTCATTAATATCAGGTCGGCCTCCAGCGGTTCAAAAAGTTTTTTATCAATAAGCTGTCCGTCTTCCGGCTCAGCCGGCGGTTCAAGAGTTTCTTCCCGCCCGTAGTCCGCAACAAACGCAGCCGGAGACTTGTAATACCTCTCGTTGCTCAAATCCAACAAGTCATGAATAAACGCAGAATCAAAAACATACGACTTGCGGGTCCGATAAAAATAGATATCAAAAAAAGTGGTTCCCTCCTTTTGCCATACTTTTTTTATCGCCGCATTTTCCTCATACAGTTTATTATTCTGAATGAGGTGAATTATCATATTATAAAATCGCAGGTTTTCCTTAGTCATACTTTCTCCGTTACAAATTCAGTATATTCCGGGAGCATCAAAAATACAATCTAAAATAAAAGTTGCACTTTTGTCTATTTGCGAATAAAATGATTTTCACTTATAAATATTATTTACTACAATCATTATGGAACAAGTTAAACTCAAATCCCTTTTAGGATTAAGCAATTTTACGCCTCAGGACAAAATTGCTTTCAGCAAAACCGCGTTTGAGGTTTTAATCGGTTTGGTTGTCAGCAGCAAATTATCGGCGAGTTATCCGTACTATATGTATGTTCCCGAATATTGCTGCGTTAACCGTGACTTTTGTTTTTGCCTTGTTTTTCCTCAGCTTGCCGATTATATGCAAGCTTATGAAAAAACAATGCAGATCTTTCCGGAATACATCGGGCAAACCCGGGTCCGTCGATCCGAAACCGAGGTTCTTTGCGGAATAGACAAGGTTTTAAACATTTGCAACGAGCTTAAGATGCAATATGATTTGCTGAGCTTTTTCAGCAATTTTCAAATGCGCCGCAGTTTGCAAATGCGTCTTCAAAAATATACTGAACAGACAGTTTCATTACAAACCGTCTTTGACTATTGTCTGTACAGATATTTGATTTCCGGATACGGAAAGGAAGACGATTTTAAAAAGGAATTTTTAAACTATTTAAATAACCTCTAAATTACATCTAAGTTATGGAACATTCTACCATTCACCCGGCTAAAACTGTCGGAGACTTGAGAGCTTATGCTCAAAAGTTCAAACAAAATCAATTTTGTTTTAAGTTTTTGCTTGATGAAATTGCCGCCAACTATCAGGTTGCTTACCAAAATGGCTGCATTTCGGTTTTTCGGAGTACTTCAGGGTTAATTCCGCTGAAATCCTTTTCCGACAAAAAGACGCGTGACAAACTGCTCCTTGCCCTGTTGGACGAGTATTTGGAAAACGGCAATTATAATTCTGCCGACAACATTTACGTAGATCATTTAAGGGTCATTAACACTTTGAATGAAAAGCTCCGACAAACCTCTTTTTGGCAGCAGCAGAAGCGAAAGAACCTGAAAAGAACCATAAGCCAATTATGCAGCGAGGAACTGGAAGGCGTTTATTGGTGTGTCGGTTTGGCGTTCTATTATTATTGCAAAAACAGCAAGGGCGATAAGGAAAGCTTCCGCACTGAAGCCAAAGACTTTGCCGTCGGTTACCTTTCCGCCGGAACCCTGTTGCTGAAAAAGATGACAAACAAAGCTTCCTTTGAAACGCGACAGGAAATGGATGACTTTCTGAAAAACAATCTTTCCCGGCAGCAATACGCGCAATTGGAGAAAGTTTGGGAGAAAACCGGTTTTATCAGTAACGAATCCCAAGGAATTGTCGATGATTGGAATGAACTGGTTTTTGTTCAGAAGATGCTTGACAGAATCAGTGAGCACGACCATTACAGCTTTGAATGCATTTGCAGGCAGATTGATGTTGCCCGAGCAAAGTTCGTAAACCGCAACCCTAACTTTTCAACGGTTTTACGGGCTTTAAAAATTATTTATGACAACACGCCGGATTAAATACGGCTCCCCTCAAAAGCTCTTTGTAAACAACAAAGAGCTTTTTTTCCGTCAAGTTCGTGCAATTATTTTATTTGTAATCTTTGTTAAAATAAAAATTAAAGCAAACGGATTTGTTTTTTATTACAGCAAGAATGACGGTCATGAAGCATATAAAATTCTTTATTTTATCATCAGTACGGAACATTCTCCTGTTCTGACGGCTGTTGGTAGTTCATCGGAAGAAAGCCTGCTTTGCAGGCTTTCTTTTATTTTTCAGTCAGGAGATTTCTCAGACGCGTGATGATATTTTTGATAGTCTCCACCCGAGTTGCATAGCTTTCGAGGTTTTTCTCAATGAAAAGCTTTTGGTCCGGACGCACTTTGATGGCCCCGAAAGACATTTGAATAAGCGCGAGCAACTTTTCCGGTTTGGCAAACGTATTATTGCGAAAGGCAATTAAGATTCCCTTTGCTCCGGCATCAACCTTTTCAATATTCACTTCACGACAAAGCAACTTTATTTCAACCGTTTTGAGCAGATTGTCAACCTCTTCCGGCAGCTTACCGAAACGGTCAGTCAGTTCTTCGCGCATATCGGCAATTCCCTCATTGTCTGTGATTTCTCCGATGCGTTTGTACAGGCCGAGGCGAACCCCCAAATCCCTTACGTAGGATTCCGGTATCATAATTGGAATTCCGGTGGTTATCTGCGGAGCCCAATCCTGAATTTCTTTAGAGCGCAACTCATCCTGAGAGCCGGATTTCAGGCGCATAATTTCTTCTTCCAACATATGTTGGTACAAAGCGATTCCCACTTCCTTAATATGTCCGGACTGTTCCTCACCCAATATATTTCCCGAGCCGCGAATATCCATATCGTGGCTGGCCAGGGAAAAACCGGCTCCCAGCGTATCCAATGCCTGCAAAATGCTGAGGCGGCGTTCCGCAATCGGTTTCAGCTGTTTTTTGGGAGGAACGGTAAAATAAGCATAACCGCGTACCTTGCCCCGTCCGACACGCCCTTTGAGCTGGTAGAGTTGTGCCAATCCGAACATATCGGAACGATACACAATCATCGTATTTACCGAGGGCATATCAATACCGGACTCAATAATCGTTGTGGAAAGCAACATATCTGCCTTGCCGTCGGCAAAGTCATTCATTACTTCTTCCAGTTGTTTGACCGGCATCTGTCCGTGGGCAACCAAAATTTTTATGTCGGGAACCAATGCCCGCAGTCCTTTTTCCACTTCAAAAATGTCAGACACCCGGGGACATACGAAAAATATCTGTCCGCCGCGGAATTTTTCGCGATAAACAGCCTCCTTTATCATCACCTTGTCAAACGGCATCACAAAAGTTCGCGCCGCCAGCCGGTCAACCGGGGGCGTGGCGATAATGCTGAGCTGTTTTACTCCGGTCAACGACAATTGCAGCGTTCTCGGAATCGGCGTTGCAGTCAGCGTCAAAACATGGACGTCGGACTTCAGCTGTTTCAGCTTTTCTTTGTGGGCGACGCCAAAATGCTGCTCTTCATCAATAATCAACAAACCAAGATTGCAGAACCTGATGTCTTTGGAAAGCAACGCATGCGTGCCGATGACAATCTCTACCGAACCTTCCTCCAACCCTTGTTTGGTCAGAGCGGCTTCTTTGGGAGTTACCAATCGGGAAAGCATTTTAACCCGTACGGGAAAACCCTCCATCCGTTTTTTGAAATTGTAATAATGCTGACGGGCCAACAAGGTGGTGGGGACAATCAGCGCAACCTGCGCGCCGGCAGACGCCACCGCAAAGGCCGCTCGCAGGGCAACCTCGGTTTTGCCGAAACCGACATCGCCGCACACCAGTCTGTCCATCGGGATAGCAGCATTCAAATCCCCCATAACATCCGCAATGGCATTGAGCTGGTCATCGGTTTCATTATACGGAAAGCGGGAGCAGAAATCGTCATACATTCCCTGGGGCGGAATGAAACAGTCCGCTTTTTTGAGATGGCGTTCGGCGGCAATCTTAATCAATTTTTCGGCAATGTCGCGGATTTTTTCCTTAACTCTGGCTTTTTTGGCCTGCCAGGCAACGCCTCCCAGGGTATCCAGCTGAATGTTATCGTCTTCAATTCCATAGCGGGAAATAACATCAATATTTTCGACAGGAACAAACAGTTTGGCATCATTGGCATAAAGAATTTTCAAACAATCGTGAGGCGCACCGCCGGCAGTAATGTTTTCCAGTCCCATAAAGCGGCCGATACCGTGCTCGATATGAACGACCAATTCTCCGATACTGAGCGCCGATACGTCTGCAATGAAATCCTTGGCCGTTATTTTTTTGGCATGTTTACGGTTTTGACGCTCGCCCAGAATATCCTGCTCTGAAATCAGACACCAGCCATCACCTTTGAAGCCGTGCATCAGAGGCATTACGGCCAGCACCGTCTTACGGTCAGACTTGGAAAGTGCTTCCGCCCAGTTTTCAGCAAACCCCATATCCGGAATTCCATATTCGCTCATCAACGAAAACAGTCGTTCGCGGGAACCTTCGCTGTAGCAGGCAACAATGCGTTTCAGTCTTTTATTTTCGGCCAGATAGTCTTTCAAATCGGCATAAACCTGTCCGGCAGTTATGCTTTTGGCATTGGAAAAATCGCGCGACGGCAAAACCGCAACGTTAAGGACATTTTCTCCGTCGGGAATACTCAGCGGCGTAAATGACAACGCCTGTTTTTTTGCCAATATGGTTTTGAAATCTTTATCGGTCAGGTATAACAGCTCCGGTTTGACCGGACGGTATGCATCAATTTCGGCAGCGCTTTTGACGCTTAACGCCTCCAGACGCGCCTGGTAATAGTCGGCAATGCTCTCGGCCTTGGCCGCAGCCGCTTCTTCGACGTTTTTTCCGACGACAAGCGCAGCTCCCGGAATATAGTCAAACAGCGTCGGCAGCGCGTCATCATAGAAAAACGGCAGCCAGTTTTCCATACCGATATATTTCTGCCCATTGGAAACCGCCTCGTAAATTTCATCTTCGTTAAACGCGGCTCCAAAAGCTTCGCGGTATTTGGTACGGAAAGACCTTATCGTGTTGGCATCCAACAAAACCTCGCTCATTACCTTAAACGTATAGCTGCGGCGTTCGCCGGTAGTACGCTGGCTCATGGCATCGAAGGTCCGGATGCGTTCAATTTCGTCATCAAACAAATCTATCCGCAAGGGATCAGCAGTCCCCACCGGAAAGATGTCGATAATATCTCCGCGGACGGCATACTCCCCAGGCTCTATCACCTGCTCTACACGGTTATATCCATTGGTCGCCGCATAATGCAAAAAATCATTGAAATCCAGCTTTTTGCCAACTGCAACTTCACGCGAAGAATTAAGAAATATTTTCAGAGGAGGAAGTTTTTGCAAGACGGAGCCGACGCTGGCAATGACAATGCGGGGCGTTTTGGCCAAAGGCTTTAACGCCAGTTCGGAAAGGGTGTCAATCCGGGTCGATATGATATTGACATTGGGAGAGACGCGGTCGTACGGCACCGTATCCCAAGCCGGAAACCGCAAAACCCGGAGGCCGGGATTAATATATTCCAGAAGATCGGCGGTACGCGCCAGTTCATTGCCGTCCGAGACGACATACAAAATATCCCGGGATGAATTCCGGGCAAAACTATCCAGCAGAAAAGCGTCATATCCTTCGGGAACCGATGAGACGGTGCACCCTGCCAATTTATCAATATCGTATTGCATATATATTATCTTAAGAGTTTACTTATGGATATAAAATATATACAATATCGGCAGTATGGCAACAGTTTTTTATGTGAGACGAGCAGAAACATGCGCCCGGAAATCCTCTTTCCGCTGTTTGCGGAAATCAATACCCTGAAAGGCATCGGCGACCGCAGCTACAAGCCGGTTGCCAATTTGGCCGGCAGCAAAGTTGTCGATTTGCTGTGGCATTTGCCTTCAGGGCTGGTCGACCGGAGATATTCGCCCAAGCTCCGTGATGCGGTTCCGGGACGCATATGTACTCTGAAAGTCAGAGTTATCGAGCATATTCCGCCTAAAAGCAGCAAACAACCCTATCGGGTCATCGTCGAGGATGATACCGAACCGTTGACGCTGATTTTCTTCAAGGCTTATGTCGACTCGCTTCAAAGGAATCTTCCCGTCGGAGAAGAGCGAGTCATCAGCGGCAAGCTTGACAGTTTTAACGGATTTTGGCAAATGAGCCACCCCGATTATATCGTCAAACCGGCAGAAATGGATAAAGTGCTCGGAATAGAAACCGTTTATCCGCTGACCGCGGGCATCAGCAACAAAATGCTCAACAAATGGATTAAGCAGGCTCTTGAGCGGGTTCCCGCCTTTCCTGAATGGCTGAACGAAGAATACCGAAAAAAACAAAACTGGCTTGGATTTAAAGACGCGTTATCCGCCGCACACAACCCGAAAAATGCCGATGAACTGCTGCCTCAAAGCCCGGCGCGGATGCGTCTGGCCTATGACGAACTGCTGGCCAACCAGCTGGCTCTGGCCATCGTACGGCAAAGGGTGAAAAAACAAGCCGGAAGAGAAATTCGCGGAAACGGAATGCTGCGCAAAAAAATATTGGAAAAGCTGCCTTTCAAGCTAACGGCCGCGCAAGAAAAAGTTTTAGGCGAAATTTATGCCGACCAAGGGTCCGGCTTCAGGATGCTGCGCCTGTTGCAGGGAGATGTCGGAGCCGGAAAGACCATCGTGGCGCTAATGACGATGCTTAATGCGGTCGAGTGCGGCACGCAGGCGGCAATTATGGCGCCAACCGAAATTCTGGCCAAACAACATATGGAAACAATCCAGCCCCTGTGCGAAGAAATCGGCATCCGGGCGGAACTGCTCTGCGGCAGAACCAAAGGCAAAACCCGCACTCAGATTCTGGAAGATTTGGAAAACGGCAGAATAAACATTCTTATCGGAACCCATGCATTGTTTCAGGATGACGTCAAATTTAAGGATCTGGCCTGCGCCATTGTCGACGAACAGCACCGCTTCGGCGTTCATCAGCGGCTGGGACTTTCGTCTAAGGGAAACAAGGCCGACGTACTGGTCATGACGGCCACGCCTATTCCGCGGACACTGGTTTTGACGGCATATGGAGATATGGAATACTCTAAAATAGATCAAGTTCCTGAAGGACGTAAACCGGTAGACACCAGGGTATTGCCGGTTGATAAAATCAGCGAAGTGGTTGCCGCATTAAAACGCAAAATCGACAGCGGCTGCCGGGCCTATTGGGTTTGTCCGCTGGTGGAGGAATCAGAGAAATCGGATTTGGCGGCGGCAGAAGAACGTTTTGCCGCGCTGCAAAAGATTTTTGGCCGAGATGTCGGACTGGTCCACGGCAAAATGAAGGAAAAAGAAAAAGATGCGGTTATGGAGCGTTTCAAAAAAGGCGAGCTTAAACTGCTGGTAGCAACAACCGTTATTGAAGTCGGCGTCAACGTACCGGAAGCCACGGTAATGGTTATCGAGCATGCGGAACGTTTCGGGCTGGCACAGCTGCATCAGCTGCGCGGGCGGATTAAACGCGGCTTTGAGGCGTCAACCTGTATTTTGATGTACGCCTATCCGTTGAGCGAAACCGCTCATCAGCGTCTGAATATTATGAAAGAAACAGAAGACGGTTTTCTGATTGCGGAAAAAGATTTGGAACTGCGCGGCGGCGGCGAAATTCTCGGTACCAGACAAAGCGGTTTCAGCGAATTCCGGCTGGCTGACATGAATGTACATCAAAACTTGCTGCATACCGCCAATCAGGATGCCAAGATGATACTTGAACTGGACCCCAATCTGCAAACGCCCAGAGGTCAAGCGCTGCGCATCCTCTTATATTTGTTCGAACGCGACGATGCGGTAAAAACCTACATTGCGGGATAAATTTTCCGTCCACCCCGCACAAATAATTGTTTACTCTCTTTTTGTTTTTTGTTATAATAAAACTCAGGAA
>ULUB01033097.1_pt1 | contig 14753 bp, 10 predicted proteins | sample 1958111 | NCBI WGS metagenome assembly ULUB01 (sample SAMEA4835749, study PRJEB28245) | human gut metagenome | biome: gut microbiome; material: fecal sample | place: Denmark | collected 2008
CACATATCACTCTACATCGCCGCCCTCCACGGCATAGACCCATGCAATGTCGATCCGATAGTGGATATAAAGACCAGGATGAAGACGGTCCTCAACAGATGAGGTCATTCTTCGCCGAACAACTCTTTCCAACCCTCTTCCGAGGAATAGCGGGCGGATGCCCTCCCGTATTCCTCGTTTAACCTCTCCATGTTGCGGATCAGTTTTCTCCTGAGGATATAGAGTCCGATCGTCTGGAATATGGCTTTCGTAAGACTGCGTTTGCAAAGCGTCCCTTTTTTCTCATCGACGACGTAGAGTGCTTTACCGACACGGTAGAAGTTCTTCGTCTGCATATTGTCGAAACCGGTTATTATGTCTCCGAATGATGGGAGTAACAGGCCGTTGAGTGTGTATTTGCGGAATCCGAATCCGGCACGGGTCTCCTTTCCCGGTCTCAATCCGACGCTCAGTTCTCCGACATCCCCATACTCGTACCCCTCGATCCCGGCAGGTCCGTCCAGACACATGCGGAACAAGGTATCCGGGCCCTTGAGGAAATCATCTATCGCCTTCATGGTGGCGGATGTAGATGGATATCTGAGGCATGCGGTATCCAGGAGTGCCCTTTCCATGAATTCGTCTATGTTCCTTCTGTCGAGCATACGGTTGCAGGCGAGGAGGACGAGGTCGTTCCGATGGGCATAGTATGTGCCGGATGCGGAATAACTGCTGGAGAACGACGGATGCCAGACGGATATCCCGCACATGGTGATCTTGCGCGATGGGGACTTCAGACCATACTCTATATCGTCCATCTTGTAGAACATCGGCAGAGGATATCCGTTCTTTTTGATGGTCTCCGCGGGAATAGCCAGATACCACCATCCAAAGTAATCGATACTCTCCTCGCGCTCGAGCTCCTTGTTCGAAATTATGTCCGAAAGGTCGAGGTGGCGTTTCAGGGAATGGGGTTTGGAGCCTTTGAAGACCGCACCGGATTCATGTGTTTCGCAAGGTCTGTCCAGGAGGAGCATGGTTCCGCCCAGCATCGTATCCGATAATCCGTCTTTCAGCAGAGAGTAGAACGATATCGTACGGAAAAGAATCTCCGGATCCAGACGGGCATCGTCGTCGTTCAGGAGGACATGGGTGGTCTTCCCGTCCCTGCAGGCCTCCATCATCCCTCTGGCGAATCCGGCGCTTCCTCCGTAGTTGGGGGATCCGATAAGGCGCACGTTCCCCCTTTCGATGTCTTTGATGGTGCGGCCGTTGTCTATGATGAAGATCTCCAGGTGTTCCTTCATGTCCGGATCCTTATCGAGGAACGAACCGATCCTCTCCAGCTTATCCCGTAGTTCCTTCTCCCTGTGATAGGTGCATATAACATGTGCCAGATGGACGTCTTTCCTGGATTGCGGCCGGCACAGGAACTCCCCGGATTCCAGGACGGAATCGGTCATCGCCGTTATGACGATCCCCAGGAGGTCTCCTTCGGAACCATCGATGACGCAGCATTCCCCGTCGGACGGGATGATGGCATCCTCGGACGTTTCTGTCCCGGGACCGTATGTCGTGACGAGTACCGAAACGGATCCTTTGAAATGTAATCTGAGGAAGATGGTCCCGGTTTCGGTATTCTCCCTAAGTTTGCGTATCGGAAGGAGGTTGAAATGGGAACGGAGGTCGAGGGTCTCCCCCTTTCTGAGGTCTATCGGAAAATGCCTGCCATCGGAACTTCTGTTGTACAGCGGGATGTCCCCTTCCACTATGCCGGAGGGCATGACGATGTGCTGTATGACGACCTCGTTCCGGGACATGTTGTTCAGTTACCGCGCATCTTCTTTTCCCACATATAAGCGGTGCGGATGCTGTCGGACAATGTGCGGCGGGGGTTCCAGTGGAGGATCTCCTTCGCTTTCCTGTTGTCTGCCACGAGTACTGCCGGGTCCCCGGGACGTCTGCCCTTTATCTTCAGGGGGATCTTTTTTCCGGTGACCTTCTCGCACTCGGCGAACACCTCCTTGACGGAACTGCCTTCGTTGGTACCTAGATTGAAGAAATCCGTTCTGCCTCCCTTCGCGAGGTATTCCAGTGCCAGTATGTGGGCGTCCGCCAGGTCCTCGACGTTCACATAGTCCCTTATGCATGTGCCGTCGCGGGTATCGTAGTCGTCACCGAAGAGCTCGAACTCCTTTCCGTCGCCGAAGGTGGATTTGAGGATGTTGGGGATGAGGTGGGTCTCCGGATCGTGCCATTCTCCCACCCTGCATCCGGAGTCTGCACCGGCCACGTTGAAGTATCTCAGGCGTACGCTCCTGATGCCGTAGGCCAGGTCATAGTCGTCCATCATCCCTTCGACGGCGAGCTTGGTCCTGCCGTAGGGGTTGATGGGTCTCTGAGGGTGGTCTTCGTCGATGGGGGTGTACTCGGGCTCGCCGTAGGTGGCTGCGGTGGACGAGAAGACAATCTTGTCGACACCATGGTCCTTCATGGCATCCAGGAGGTTCATCGTCCCGCAGACGTTGTTGCGGTAGTAGATATCGGGTCTTTTCATCGATTCGGCGACCTGGGAGAAGGCTGCGAAATGGATGACGGCGTCCATGTCGTTCTCTTCTAATGCCCTGTTTATATCATCGACGTTCAGGAGGTCGCCGGAGAAGGTCCCGAGGAACCTTCCTTCCGTCGATATGCCGGAGATGTTCTCGGAAGTCTGTATGTGGCCGGTGCTGTGGTTGTCGAAGGTCAGGACGTCGTATCCGGAATCGAGGAGGGCCAATACACAGTGGCTGCCGATGTAGCCGTCCCCTCCGGTCACCATGACCTTCATTCGAAAACCTCTTTGTAGACTTCCATGGCCCTTGCCACGGCTTTATCCATATCGTAATACTTATAGTCCCCGAGGCGGCCCAGGAAGTGCATGTTGGGGTACTTCCTCTTCGCGGCCTCCAGATATCTGGAGTACAGTTCGGCGGATTCCTCGGTGGGTACCGGATAATATCTCTCGTTCTTCCCGATCATGAAGTCCTCCGAGTATTCCTTGGCTATGACGGTCCTGTCGGATCTGTCGTTAAGATAGTACTTGTATTCGTGGATGCGGGTGAAATCGTAGTTGTTGGGGTAGTTTACCACTGCATTGTCCTGATAGTGCTCTCTGTCGTAAGTCTCCAGTTTGAAATGTACGCTGCGGTAGGGGAGGGGTCCGAAGCAGTAATCCATCAGCTCATCTATCGGCCCGGTGTAGAAGATGTGGTCGTATTCCTCCGGGTTCTCTATGTCCTTGAAATCGGTGTCGAGCCTGACCTCGATGTTCGGTCTGTCGAGCATCTTCTCGATCATCCTGGTATATCCTTCGGAAGGGATCCCCTGATAGATATCCTGGAAATACCTGCAGTCCCTGCTGAGGTAGACGGGGACACGGGCGGTGACGGCACCGTCTATCTGGGAGGGGTCCTTGCCCCACTGTTTCTCGGTGTAATGGACGAAGACGTTGTCGTAGACGTATTGGGCGAGGAAGCGGAGGTCCGCATCATCCTGTTCCATGAAGTCGCGGATGGGGATCTTGGAACCGTATTCGAACCTGTCGAGGAGTTTCCTCTCGATCCTGTCGGCGAGGTTTTCGGGGAAGCAGCGGCGGATGCTGTCGAAGTTGAACGGGATAGGGACCTCATTTCCTTCGATGACCGCGTATACGCGGTGCATGTAGGTGTTGAAGGAGGTGAATTGCGAGAGGAAACCCCATACCTTTTTGTCAGAAGTGTGGAAGATGTGGGATCCGTATTTGTGGATCATTATGTTGTTTTCGTCGAGGTAGTCGAAGCAGTTGCCGCCTATTGCTTTTTTTTCATCTATGACTTTTATTTTGCAATCTGTGGATCCGGAGGAGATGATGTTTGCAATGGAGGATCCTGAGATTCCGGCACCGACGACTAGGCAATCCGACATCGTCGGTACATTCGTATGACAGTATATAATTTTTCAACATTGTATCATCGAGTACTGTTTTGTAATTTCAATGGGCGATATCTGTCTGTCAATTGACCTGTTTTGAGTGATCCTCACTTATGCTAAAATGATAACGAGGATTTGATCAGGGAAGTTTGATCCTCAGGGCATTGAACAGATCCTTCTGGGCTTTTGTGATCTCATTCAGTCTCCATTTCCCGCCGACACACGACATCTTCAACTTCTTCAGCAGATTGATGACGTCCGGGACCCACATCTTGCCTGACAGGGACGTGACCTTGATGCGATTGATGAGTGCGATACGCAGCCTCAGGGAGAGGAAGTTGACCAGGAGTCCGCCTTCGGCGGAGTCCTGAGTCGACTTCCCGCACAACCCCACCGAAAGGTCGGACTGAAGCTGCGAGAAGTCGTATTCGACCCCGTTCCTCATCTTGTACTGTATCAGGAGCTCCCTCCAAGGGAGCTCCGATGTGGTGATGATTGCGAAACGGCCGCACCTGTTCTCCTTGGCAGCGATGGACTTGCGTTTGCGTTCGCAGACCACCTTCCCATCCGGGCCTTCGGAGAGTTCCAACATCTCCGCGGCCTCCTGGTCCTTCCTGGACAGTTTCTTCCGAAGGAACCTGTCGTATTCCATCTCGGAGAGACGGTACTCGAGGTCCGTTATGCGCGAATACAGTGCGGACACCTCCTTGGTCCTGCGCGAGTCGTCCTGGAAGACAACGGCGCGGATGGCTCCCTCGCCACCCTCGGAGACCTTCACGAACTCATCGTCCACGATCTTCACGTGGGTCTCGTATCCCCTTACCACGCTGCCGGCCAGGAAATCGCTGTTCAGAGGGGATTCAATCTGGGAGACGCTCTCGGATATGAGTTCCTTCAGGATGTTGTTCCTGGCGGGAACAGGCACTGTGAATCCCGATTGCTTGGAGATCATCAGGGACACGTTGCCCACGCTGAAGAACCCCCTGTCCATCTCCAGCTCCACCGGGTTGCAGCCCATCGAGATCAGGTCGGATACGATGTTTTCAATGGTGGATACATCGGCGACGGAGCCCGGATACGTCCTGTAACAGAACGGCAATCCATCGCTCATGCTGTGGACCATCCCCAGATTGACCTGCATGGATCCCGTGAGGTGGGTCTTGCGACCCACCTCGGCATACTCCGACCCTTCCGAATCGGTGCCGAGGCATACTATATCGAACACCACGCATCCGCCCTTCGGGGCCAATTGTTCGAAGAGCCTCTCTCTTCTGCCGGTGTCGCGTCCGATGGTCTGAAGGTACCTGCAGACCTCGGACTGTTCGAAGGACCACTCTATGCCCAGTATCTCCCGCAGGTAGGTGTCCTCGATTTCGCTCCCCATCTGGTTCACACTGCTTGGCGACACGATGCCCAGGATGGCCATCGCCAGAAGGCGTCTGCCATCCTCCTCGCCGTACACGTTCTCGAGAGCGGACATGAGTCCGCTCTCATCGGCCAGTGCCGCGAACAGATGATAGGGTCCGAAGACCGGACTGCACTGAATCGTCTGGTTCCTCTTGGACTCCGATATTAGGTTTCCATCCTTGTCGCAGACGCCGATGTACCTGCGTTTCTGCTTGGAACGCTTCTTTTCCGGGTCCCAGACCGCATCCGCCTCGTAGAGGTAGTACTTTCCGTTCTCCTGAGGTTGAACCACTTTGTAGGTCATCTTATCGTTATTATTGATAACGATGTTCATTTACAAATAACCTATCATCAGGATTTGAGCCAGACAAAACAGATCAGGCTCTCGTTATCAGATCACGCATAAGTGAGGATAGAACATTCGTATTTTGCGATAATTTCGATTTTTAGAATTAATACAGATATTTTTATGGTGTCGGACTGTTCTAAGGATAGGAAATACATCGGCCACAGGGCAGCATCTGCTTTGGCTACGGCATTGTTTTAACAATCTGGAATATGGGGACGACCTATTGACGGATCAGACAAAGTGGATTAGAATTATGTAAGCTATTGATGGTTAAGAATTATTCATAACAGTGTGCCGAGTTCATACATAATAACATCATATATTATTTATTTCAAATCGCATATAGTTTTTATTGAAGCAGGATTCTAGAATAGCTCCATTTGATGGATTAAAATTTGAACATAGTGTGTGATTTTAATGATATAAGACAAATACGTGTCTCATATGTGATGGTGTTATTCTGAAGACAACAAATTTGGTGGACCAGCATGACAGTCGATAATCCAAAAGTATCGGTTTTAGTACCAATATATAATGTAGAAAAATATCTTAAACAATGTCTTGATAGTGTAGTTAATCAAACATTGAAAGATATTGAAATTATTTGCATTAACGATGGTTCAACTGATTCCAGTAAGTTTATTATTGAAGATTACATGAGAAACGACCCTCGTGTAAAAATAATCGATAAAAAAAATACAGGCTATGGAAACTCCATGAATATGGGGTTGGATTTGGCTAAAGGTGAGTACATAGGTATCGTAGAATCAGATGATTTTGCGGATTTGAAAATGTTTGAAACTTTGTATAGTTTAGCCAAAAAAGATGAATTGGATATCGCTCGTTCGGAGTTTTATTTTCACGAAAATTCCGATGGTACTGATACAAAATCTAATATGTCATTTGTTCCTCACAATTGTGTTATTAAACCCTCTGAAGAACAATCTGTATTTTATCAACAACCTTCGATATGGGCCAGCATATATAGATCTGATTTTCTGAAAAAAAATCAAATACGCTTTTTAGAAACCCCTGGTGCAAGTTATCAGGACACTGCGTTTACCTTTAAAGTATATCTTGCTGCAAGTAGATTTGAAATGATTTCTGATGCATTCATCCACTATAGAATTAATGCAAATTCATCATCATTTCAAGAAACGACTAAAGTGTTTTGCATTGTTGATGAATATGACGAGATAAAACGTTATCTCAAAGAGTCCTCTCTTTGGAATGAAAACCGTCAACTGGTTGCACATTTAGAATATAATGGGTATAACTGGAATTATAACAGACTTGCAGAACCATATAAATCTCAGTTTGCTAAGAAATGGAAAGAAATTGCAGAAGAAGAGGTGGACTCCGGGGACATTTCCCCTGAAGTATTCTCCAGCACAGAATTATCCAAAATCAGACGTCTCATAAATTACGGAACATTAACTGTAGATCCAATCGTATCAATAGTTGTACCCGTATACAATACTGAACAATATCTGGAGAAATGTTTGAATTCTTTGATTAATCAAACTTTTGACAGAATTGAGATAATTTGTGTAAATGATGGAACAAAAGACAATTCTCAATCTATTGTGGATAGTTTTTCAGAAAAAGACGATAGAATCATATCTGTGATAAAGAAAAATGGAGGTCTGTCATCTGCACGTAATGCAGGTTTAAAGCTAGCTCGTGGAAAATATGTTGGGTTTGTTGATTCAGATGATTGGGTAGAACCATCCATGTACGAGAGGGCAGTAAATAACATGGATGGCGCCGATGCAGCGATAATGGGGGTCAACATTATTGGTGACACCATGATGGAGCGGCGGGAGGCGGATTTAAAATATTATTCGGTAAACTATTCTGGACTTACCAATTTAACCAGTGATGTTTTATTCAATACACATGTTTCAGCATGGAATAAATTGTATCGTATGGATATCATTCGCAACAACCATATAGATTTTCCGGAGGGTCTCTTATATGAAGATTATGCGTTTTATTGGAAATATTTTGCATTTTGCAAGACTGCATATTTTGACCCAACTCCATGTTATAATTATTTAAGACGTGAAGGATCAATAATGTATCAAACACTAAAAGTTGGCAACACTCGTGCTATAGAACATTTACAAGTGTTTGAAAACATATATGATTTTTATAAAAACAGACAAGAGATTCATAGTTTAGACAAAGAAGATATTAATAAGATGTTTCTCAACTGTTTTTGGTTTGCTTATCTAAATCTTCCACCTGAAGTAAAAATCAAGGCCCTTCGCAAGGGAACTAAGATCGTCCGTAGATATAATCTTGATAATGATAAAGTTATTAATGCATTAGCTTCTCGGGATTATGCAACTGTTGATAACAGACAGTCATATTTAATCAGTGTACGTATTTTAAGTAAAATTGTCAAATGTTTTGAACGTAAGACGGGAATGGATGCTTCAATCATAAAAAATGCTTCATGGGGACACATTCCCCCCTATGGCGATCGTTCAAAGTCACTCACATCAACGGAGTGGATATTTGGACATGAAAATACGTTTAAAATTCAAAGATGGTCTACAGTATATGATCAATATTCTAAGGATTCTAAACTTAATTTAACATATACTAGTGGTATTTCAGGCGTTTCCAAGATTCCAATTGTCCGCGAATGGCTTGTATCGGGTACAAGACTGCGGTTTTATGTTACCTTGTGGGGAGCGGAAAGCTGCATATTGGATGCAGTAGTAGTATATGATGGCAGATTTATAACTGGAACGTCCATATGTGATGGTAAGAATTTATTTGCAATAAGTGTTGAATGCAATAAAGCTGATGAGACTATCTCTGCAAAAGCAGTGAATTGTGTGAGTATGGAAGATTTTTCCAGCATGTGTAGAATATTCCGTATAGAAAGAGGGCTTTGAATGAATAAACCTGCTTCTGGTAAAAAATTAGCAATATATATGGCGGGACATCCTGGATTTGCTAATCAACTTATCCTTCACAAAATGACAGTTAATGCAGATAAGCATGCGATACTTGTTTATGGAAAAATTGGAAAACTTGCAGAAGGTATTGAAAAATTAGTTGATCTCGGAATTTTCGATAAAGTCGTATATGCTTTTGATACGATGGGACAAAAGGAGAACAGCAGTGAAGGTTGCCTTAAGAAAATTATAGATTATTATACTGATGTTTTCAAACAGAATGCAGTTCCTATTTCAAATTCGGTTGAGTACTACATAGGTGTAGACACTTTGAATTCCTATGGCATATTCCTAATAAACAATTCAATACCCTTTTTCTATTGTGAGGGCGGATTTTCAAACTTTTTTAAAATATCTAAAGAGCGCTTGCATAAAACGGATCGTTCCATAGCATCAGATTCATATATTGAATTAATGGACAAAATGGGAATATCTGATGCGAGCAATCCCCTTATAAAAATCCTAGCCAATCCAAATTCCACCTATGATCAATCGATGTATAATTTTTCAGTATTTAATATCAAATCCGAAATATCTAAAATCAATACTGAAGAAAAAATGAAGTTGTGCAATTTTTATGGTGTCGCTCCAGAACCTTCTCCTGGTTTAATTGATTTGATTGTTATGAATAGCCAGTGGTGCATTAGAGATAACTCTCCTGAAAAACAGCAGTTAATGATGCTTCAAATGTATGGCATTGTGCTGGATTATTTTGTAAGTGGAGATATTCCCGCCATTGTGAAACCACATCCTCTAAGTAAGGTCGATGATTCAGTATATTCGAGTCATTTTGGATGTAAAGTGCTCCCAAGACAATTTCCTTCAGAATGTATTGACTTGCTTGGGGTGACAGTTCGTCACAGCTATACACTGGGATCCACTGGCGTTAGTTCGGACGAATCTACAACAAGACTGGGTTTTACATTTACCAAATCCTATGTAGACGTTCCATATTTAGACGTAGTGTTTAACTACATATCGCACTTTGGCATGCAATGTATTTTGCATAATATGGATGCGGGCCAAGAGCAGATTATACCTTTATTAAATCGCAGTATAAATGAAATAAATGCTTATTCTGACAATGACCAAATCAATGTTTTTCTAATGGATGATAGTTCAATAGACTTGGATTTTATCAGAAATAAAGTTGAAAAAGGTTCATCTGTTATTATTTTTATTCACAATTATGTTTTCAAATGTGTGTCTGATTTGTGGGATATATACGATATAGGATATGGATTAAAATTAGATGCAGTTTCATTCAGAGATGGATCAATTCCATTCGAATCAATCAATGTTATTGCGTTTGGAAATAATCTATCAAGTAAGAATGCAGAGTTTAAATATGAACGTAAATGCAACCACTTGGGAGTTTATTTGACCGCCTCATTTATGCCGTTGGCAGATTTATTACCGCGTGAAGTCGCTCAAGCCTTACGTGACAAAGGCGGAGAACAATACAGAGATAAATCCATTGACCTTATGCGTAAATCTGCCGCTCGGAATCAGCGCTGGTCTGAAGCAGAACTATTCTCTATGTTATTTATTAGAGGTACGGAAAAAGATTTAGATGAGTGTGCATCGATTTTATTGAGAGCTGCCAAAAATCCCAATGCAGAAACAATGCAATTGATTCTTTTAAAATTACGCAACATTGGCTTCAGGGAAAATAAGTGTGATCAAAAGCTTCTAAATTTAATCAATCGTCTGGTTGAAATTAAATCTGGATTTAATATGTCGTGAATTCAAAATAGAGGTGAACTGCTGACCATTGTTGACAGACAAGACAATTAATGGTGGCATTCCCTTGAATTTCATATCTGCTCTGTGTCTGATATAAATCAGGAGATTTGATGTTTAACTCAGGATATAGATATATTCAAACCTGCGTTTAATGAACGTGTTGAATTCTGAAATTAAGACATATTCATGTATTTCTCAAATATCCATAATTATTCAGGCATTAACAAGCTAAACTTACTGATTATAAACAAAATAATTCAACACAGGTGTGGATGATATGGTTATTAAAGCAATTTTATTAGATTTGGATGGAACAGTTTACAATGGAAATAAACTGATCGATGGCGTCGATAAAGCCATTGAAAATATGCGTATGCAAAATATCCAAGTAGCATTCTGCACCAATAATTCATCAAAGTTACCTTCATCAATAGCATTAAAATTAAACAAGATGGGAATAGATTGTTGTGAGCCTGATATACTGTCATCTGGAATGATGGCTATAAAATATGTTGAAAAAGAGAAACTTGATAAAGTTTATATCTTGGGAACCGAGGAGATAAAAAGCGGCTTTATTAGCGTAGGGATAAATGTCTGTGATGAAAATGAAGCAGAAGTATTGGTCATAGGGATGGATACAGAATATAACTATGAAAAAATGACAAAAGGTCTGCGTGCCGCCATTAGATCAAAAAAGATAATCCTTTGTAATAAAGATCGTTATTTCGAAAAAGAAGATGGGATATATCCTGGAAATGGCGGAATGACATCATCGATATTGTATTGTTCGAATAAAGAACCTGATATCATCATTGGTAAACCAAATACATTGATGTTGGAATATTTTTGTAGATGTCAAAAATATTCCAAAGAAGAAATACTTGTAATTGGGGATTCTGACGAAAGTGATATGGCAATGGCTGATAATTTCGGATGCAGATCTATACTAATAAGTAAAACCGATAAAAAAGACAGAGTAACGATAAGAAGTTTAAAAGAAACAGTTTATTGGGATTGGTCGGGTGAAATCTGGAAATGAACTGGTTCTGTGAGGAAATGAAGATCTATCTGTTCAGATAATTTTTCAAATACCTCAGCCATACCTCTGTTGGTAGCATCGATAATAGCTCTTTTCGTCATTAAAACCCTTGGGCCTTCGACATAGTTATCAGATATGTCATAAGAATATCCGTCAAATCCTGCTAAATATAGGCTTTTTACATTAAATATGGTCATCAGTTTGGATGCCATTAATCCGGAATTATCTTTGACAAATTCATTATCATTGAGAAGATCCTTGTACTTGATATGCAAATATGCTGCATCATCAGGTATATTGGAGGTTATGATGCATTTGCATTTCTCTTTTTTCAAAATCTCTTTGTAACGTATGTTGTTGCTAACGAAAATGAAATCAGTCTTGCAATATGGGTATGAAAAATTTACGCTTATTGTGATTACGTCATTTTGTGAAGAGAATTTTCTGATCTCCTCTTTTTTAATTTTAGAACTTTTTCCCGGACCTATGAGCAAAACCGTCTTGTCAAATAGAAGGCTCTTAAAATCTTCCATATGGGCTTCATGTGCACTATTGGCACTCATATAATCCGAATAAAGGCTCTCTACATACGTTTTATCATATTCGAGCTTCTTGATCGGATCCATGCGGGCGAATACATCATCCATCATATCAACAGTCATCGTAGACTTGTCAGATAGAAAACCTGCATAGTTGGGGTGCGCATTATGTATTGCAGAGAGATAATTGGGTAAGCTGTATCCCCAAGGATTTTGTTGATAGAACCCGTTTATCACCTCATCCATAATAACAAGTATCGGTTTTAAATCGTAATTGAAATCATAATCGTTGTTCAAGTGATCAATAAATAGCTCAGTATTGAGATTTCCCGCACCTCTGCCCATTCCATAGACAGTGGAATCAATTATCAAATCTCTTCCCGAACGCATATCGATTAATGCCAATGTATTGGAGTAGGCCAACTGCAAATTGTTATGCGAGTGGAATCCGATGAATAGTTCTTTATCAAGATTATTTTCACATAATGAAAAGAAACGCGTGAGGTCGCGCTTTTTCATCATACCAAAACTATCCACAATGTAGAATGCATATGGTTTTATCCCATTCACTTTTTCAATGAGATTTAAAAACTCCTGATCGGAGTATGCCATGGACACCATTGCCTGTACGAATACTAAGTATCCTTTTTTCTTCAGAGTGTGGCACATCTCTAAAGCCGGTTCGATATTTCTTTTATGAAAGGCAACGCGGATTCCGTCTATCAGGCCTTTTGAATGAGGGGGGATTTTATCAACGTCATATTCTCCGTAATTGATCATGGCCACATAGATCGAATTTGATTTGTTGGCAGGTATCATCGAAGAAACATCTTCGATGGATGCAAATTTGCTTTTATCCTTGTCAGGATGAACTTTATTGGAGACGAATCCGCACTCGACAATATCGATCCCGGCTTCAGTAAGGCCGTTGATGACCTTGTGGATGTTGGTCTCACCAAAAGCCCATTGGTTGCAATACCCCCCATCCCTTAAAGTGCAGTCAAGAATGCGAATAAATTTCATCGAAATTACCGTACAGCTTATACCAATTTAATATCTATCATATTGTTTTCAATCATCTCATCAATTATTCTGCGGACCTTCTCTAAATCTTTAGGGGTATCTACAGCCACCGATTTTGATTCGACTTCTACAAACTGTACCCTGTATCCATTTTCGATAAATCTGAGAATTTCTATATCTTCTATATTTTCCATTTTTGCTTTTCCATATTTTTTACCATATTCGCGGAAAAATTTCAAAGCTTCCGGTTTAAAACCATATACGCATACCTGTTTATAGTAATCATAATCGATGCTGCCCTTAGGATAGGGCGCCGCAGATCTAGTCAGATATAACGCAATTCCATCTTTGTTAGCAATCACCTTTGGAACGGTGAAGTTGACAACTTCTACCGGATCCTTAATCCTCGTCATGCAGTTGGAAATCAATAGATCGGGGTTATCGAAAAATGGTTTGATGGCGGAAGACATGACCGATGGTTCCATCAAAGGTTCATCTCCTTGAACATTTACGTACAAATCGGCAACAATTTTTTCAGCCACCTCACCTATGCGATCTGTACCTGTAAGATTATCTTCAGATGTCATAATGACATTCATATTCAGACTTTCACAAGATTGTTTGATTCTTTCATCGTCAGTCGCAACATATACATCGTCAAATTCTGAAACCATGAGGCAATGCTGATAAACCCACCAAATCATAGGCTTGCCGCAGATGTCAGAGAGAGGTTTACCGGGAAATCTGGATGATTTATATCTGGCAGGGATGATTGCTACAATCTTCAAGCAACCACCCCTGTATTCAACAAATTGATTAAATCAAGGGTTTTGTCCCCCCCCCCTCATGGTAGGTTTTAGTATGAAATTATACACTGCATCAGCCAATTCGAAGTCCTCCTGCTCATCTATATCTATTGCTTCAATTTCTGTAACTTCAACAATTTTTGGTTTAATGCCGATACGGCGGTTTAAGTTTGTAATTACATCATATGTGTAGCAATAAAAACCACTGGTTTCAATGTATATTGGGTCTAGATCTTGTGTCCGGGGAATGGAATCCAAGGAATAATTCATGGGGGAATTATCCTTCCACATAAAATCTTGGCATTTAATGGCTGCAAATGATGAGTCGTACTTCCCAGACAATACGGCTTTCAACCCTTCAATAATAGATTTTTTTGAAATAAATGGCGCCGTAGCATGTGTCATCAGGTAAACGTCAGACTTGATTACAGAAGCAAAACTTGAAATGACCTCGTTGATTTTAGTAGTGTCTGAATCAAGAGATTCTGAACGTTCAAGATATTTGATGCCCGATGGAAGATATGATTGAATCGAAGGGTTGCTGCAGTACACGTAAATTTCATCTATCAAATCAATGTCTTTCAAAGTACTCAAGATATAATCGCAAAGTGGCTCACCATCAGTAAATGGCTTGATGTTCTTCCCTGGAAGCCTGCGATTATTAAGCTTCATCGGAACAACTGCTACACATTTCATGAACTTACGATTAATTAGAGATATTTAATCATAAGTAAAACTCGAAGATGCCCGCTTCATTGGAGCCTTCATCCTAATTTTCTGACAAGATCTGATTTCAAATCCCTAGTAAAATTGTATACAGTCGAATAAGGAGGAGGGAGTAATCCCTTCCCCTTATTCGACTACAATGATCTTGGGAGTGGACTGTATTTCCCTATTGCCGACCTAAATCTGCGGATTGTATAGGTTACATCATCCCAGAAC
>ULUB01068011.1_pt1 | contig 14666 bp, 12 predicted proteins | sample 1958111 | NCBI WGS metagenome assembly ULUB01 (sample SAMEA4835749, study PRJEB28245) | human gut metagenome | biome: gut microbiome; material: fecal sample | place: Denmark | collected 2008
TATATTTGTCGACTTTTTTAAAGTTTATGGTGATGGTGATTTTTGATAAATAATTTTTTTGGATAATTTGTTTATAACCTTCAATATCTAATGGTGGACAAAAATGAGAATTATTAACTTCAACTATAGTTTTTATGTGTTCTAATGGTACTTTTTCTAAATAAGATATATTATTTAAAAGATTACTTAAAGAAGTTTTTAATATTGTAGAATTGTTTTTGTCTAATTCTTTTAATAATTCTAGTTCATTTTTTGAATCTTCATTATAGTATTTATTCAAACCACCATTATGCAAGGCTTCATCATATATGGCTATATATTTTTCAAAGGTTTCTTTATCCATAAAAAGTCTCCTTTATTTGTCAAAATCATCTAGAAAATCATCAATAGTTAAAATTTGTTTATCTATTTGATCTAAAGATAATTGTTTTTCTTCTTTAGGAGTTTCCTCTAAATGTTCTGATGCTTTTTCTAAATCTTTAGATGTTATTAATTCTGTTTCTAAAAATACTTTTTTAATTTTATCTTTAGTTATAGTTGTGCCGGTCTGATAGCGGTCACAGATTGGAAATTCAGATAATTTATGGTAGATTATTTCATCAGTTAAAATACCAATTTCACTTTTATGATTAATAACTAAAGCTGATATTAATTTATAAGGATTTGTTTTAACATCTCTTATGGCAAGCAATCCTTTACGTGCTCTTGACATGACATCAAATTCATTTATTTTTACTCTTTTACCTGTGCCTTTATTGGTTATGAATAAAGCATATTCAGCTTCGTTAAATGATTGTCCACTGATAACATAATCATCTTTTAAGTTAATAGCTTTAACACCACTACCTCTTAAACCAGTTAAAGGTATTTCTTCGGTTAAATATCTTAAGGCAAGTCCATTATGAGTGGAAACTAAAACTTCTTTTTTAGCTTTGATGACAGATACTACTTTATCTTTTGGTTTTAATTTCATTAAGGTTATTGGTTTTGAGTATCTTTGAACTTTTAAATCTTTGATATTTGTTTGTTTTACCATACCGTTTTTAGTAAATGATAAGAAGTTTACATTTTCTTTAAAATCTTTAGTTAAGAATGATGCGATAATATCTTCATCACTACTAATTTTAATTATGTTACTGATATGTTTGCCCATGTCTTTCCATTTTTGATCTGGTAATTCATAGACTGGAACGTAAAGGAAATTACCTAATGATGTGAATAAGAGTAAAGTATCCATGGTGCTAGCTTCGTATACAGCTGTTTTAAAATCTTTGTCTTTTAAACCAGTTTCATCATTATTAGAAGCGGCATAACTTCTAAGTGATACACGTTTAACGTAACCTTCATTTGTTAGAACAACAATACAATCTTCTTTTGGAATTAAAGATGTAGTGTCAATTTTTATTTCAGTTACTTCATCTTTTATTTCAGTTTTTCTTGGGGTAGCATATTCTTTTTTAATCATTTTAAGTTCAGTTTTCATAACATGTTTTAATGCTTCTTCGTTTTCTAAGATACTTGTCCAAATGGCTATTTCTTTCTTTTTTTCTTCCATTTCTTTTTCAAGTTCTGTAACATCAGTGTTTGTTAATTTATATAATTGTAAATTAACGATAGCTTCAGCTTGAGCTTTGGTGAAATCAAACTCTGTTTGTAAGTTTTCAATAGCATTAGCTTTATTTTTTGAAGCTCTAATTACTCTAATTACTTCATCTAAAATAGATAATGCTTTAATCAAACCTTCTAAAATGTGCATTCTAGCTTGAGCTACTTTTAAATCAAATTCTGTTCTTCTTGTAATTACTTCTTTTTGGTGGGCTATATAGGCATCTAATATTTGAAGTATACCTAAAACCATTGGTCTACGATCTACAATAGCCACCATATTGTAATTATAGGAAATCATCATATCAGTATTTTTAAGTAAGTAATTGATAATTAAAGCTTCGTTAGCATCTTTTTTTAGATCAATGGCTATTTGAAGTCCGTTTCTATCGGTTTCATCTCTAACTTCAGATATTCCTTCAATTTTCTTTTCTATTCTAATTTCATCAATTTTTTTAACTAAAGCTGCTTTGTTTACTTCGTAAGGAATTTCTGATATGATTATTTGTCTTTTAGATTTTGGACCTGTTATTTCATATTTACACCTAACATTTATTTTACCTTTACCGGTTTCAAAAGCATCTTTAATTCCTTTTAATCCTTCAGCAACACCTCCAGTTGGGAAGTCTGGCCCTTTGACAATGTCTAAAATACTATCTAATCTACAGTTTGGACTATCAATTCTTTTTATTGTAGCATCAATTATTTCCCCTAGGTTATGAGGTGGTATGTTTGTGGCATATCCAGCTGATATACCGGTTGCTCCATTTACTAGTAGGTTTGGAAATCTAGCTGGTAAAACGGTTGGTTCTAATAAAGTATCATCATAGTTTAAGCTCATTAAAACCGTGTCTTTATTAATGTCTCTTAAAAGCTCACCGGCTACTTTAGTTAATCTTGCTTCGGTATAACGCATAGCGGCAGCTCCATCACCATCCATGGAACCATTATTACCTTGCATTTCAACATAACATAGATTGTTTTTCCACCACTGACTCATTCTAACTAAGGCATCATAGATACTCGAATCACCATGTGGATGATAGAAACCCATGATATTTCCAACAGCTTTGGCTGATTTTTTTGTAGGTTTGTCATAGGTATTTCCATCTTTATACATTCCATACAAAATTCTTCTTTGAACAGGTTTTAAACCATCTCTGACATCTGGTAAGGCTCTATCTTGAATAATAGCTTTAGCATATCTACTAAAGTTGTCACCCATAATGTATTCTAATGAGTAGTCATATATTCTTTTTACTGCTTCTTCCACTTGTTATCACCTACTTTGCATAATTATCTTCGAGTGTAAATTCAACGTTTTCTTCTATCCACTGTTTACGAGGTTCAACATTGTCACCCATTAATACACTGACTCTTCTTTCAGCTAGAGCGGCATCTGTTAAGTTTACTTTGATTAAACTTCTTTTGTTTGGGTCCATTGTTGTTTCCCATAACTGTTCGGCATTCATTTCACCTAGACCTTTATATCTTTGTTTTTCTAATTTTATTTTGTTTTGTTTTCTAATTTCTTCGGCTCCTTCATCATCCCAAGCATAACCGTATATTTTGTTGCCATTTTTTAAAGCATATAAAGGAGGCATGGCTATATATAAATGACCATTTTCAATTAATGGTTTCATAAATCTATAGAAGAATGTCAATAGTAATATGGCAATATGAGCTCCATCATCATCAGCATCGGTCATGATTATTACTTTATCGTAGTTACAGTCTTCGATTTTAAAATCACTTCCGATTCCTGCACCGATTGTCTGAATCATCGTATTTATTTCATTGTTAGCTAAAACATCAGTTAAAGAAGCTTTTTCTGTATTAATTACTTTACCTCTTAAAGGTAATATTGCTTGGAATTTTCTATCTCTTCCTTGTTTAGCTGAACCTCCTGCTGAATCTCCTTCGACTAAAAATAATTCATTTATTTTAGGGTTTTTAGTTTGAGCCGGAGTAAATTTATCACTGATAGATTTTTCTTTTCTATTTTTTCCTTTACCATTTCTAGCTTCATCCCTAGCTTTTCTAGCAGCCTCTCTAACTTGTTTTGATTTGACCATTTTTTCTAATATTTTAGTGGCTATTTCTTTGTTTTCTTCTAAGAAGAATTGCATGTGTTCAGTTGTTATACTGTCAACAACGGTTCTAGCTTGAGGAGTACTTAATTTACCTTTGGTTTGACCTTCGAATTGTAATAATTTTTCAGGTATTTGCAAGCTTATAATGGCGGTTAATCCTTCTCTAGTATCTGGCCCTTCAAAATTTTTGTCTTTAGCTTTTAAGTAACCGTTATTTCTGGCATAGTCATTAAATACTCTTGTGATAGCGGTTTTAAAACCTACTTCGTGAGTACCACCATCTGATGTTTTTACATTATTGACAAATGAGATTATGTTTTCGGAATAACTTTCGGTATATTGGAAAGCTACTTCGACATTTATACCATCTTTCATACCTTGAAAGTCATATGGTTTATGCAAGACTTTTTTATCGGTATTTAGGTATTCAGCAAAAGAGTTTAAACCTTTTTCATAGTGATATGATTCTTTTCTATCGGTTATTTCATCATAAACATCAATAGTTATGTTTTTTAATAAGAAAGCACTTTCCTGCATTCTTTCACATATGGTTGAAAAAGAAAAGGTGGTTGCCTGAAATATTTCATCATCAGGCATAAATCTAACTTTAACACCTGTTTTGTTTGTTTTTCCTATTTTTTTTAATGGTTTATCTAAATGTCCACCATTTTTAAAACTAATAAAATATTCTTCCCCATCTCTTTTGATATTAACTTCCATCCATTTACTTAAAGCATTAACTACAGAAGCACCAACACCATGAAGACCACCAGATACTTTATAACCTGATGTTTCAAATTTACCTCCAGCATGTAAGACTGTGTATATAACCTCTGGGGTTGATTTACCACTTTCATGCATTCCAGTTGGTATTCCCCTACCAAAGTCTTCAACACTAACACTACCATCCTTATGAATTGTAATGTTTATTTTATCACCATAGCCGTTAATTGCCTCATCGATACTGTTATCGACAATTTCCCATACTAGATGATGAAGACCTCTTTTATCGGTTGATCCGATATACATACCTGGTCTTTTTCTTACAGCTTCCAAGCCTTCTAATATTTTTATTGAGTGTTCATCATATTTTGCCATATCATCACCATATAGAATTATAACAGAAAAACCTTTAAAAAACAAATGAAAACGTAAAATTATGTGAAGTAAATGGGTACTTATGTTTTGTTTTTTTAGCGGTTTGTCACATACTTGATATGAACTTAATTTTGTGTTATGATGTATATAGATGAGAGAAGTCTCATATAATAAAAAAGAGGAACATTTAGTTCGCAAGTGAATGTCGCCTCTAAAATAAATCGATTTGACACTCAATCACTGATGATGAGTGTCTGTTTTTGTATTGCTAGAACCAATAAGGTAGAAAGTAGCAAAATGATACAAATGAGGTTTAAAAACTTTAAAATAAAAGTTTTTGTCTTCATTAATATCTACCTCCTCTCTATATAGATTGGAGGACGACACTCACATTAAATGTTCCTAATAAAATTATACAATATAACGAATAGTTATACAAGCGAACAAGTAAATAATTACTTGTTTTATTCTTTTAATAATTCTTCTAAAGATACTAGTTTGTATCCTTTTGAGGTTATGTAATTTAATATGACTTCTATTTGATTATTTAACTCACTATTTACATCTAATGAAATTATTGAACCAGGTAATATTTGTTTTTTGATATTTAATAATGGATTATTTTTAATAATTATTTGAGGCATGATGGTTACCGAATTTTGAATATTACAAACTCTTAATATTTTTTTATTAGGTTTTTCAGTATAACAATAGTTATATATTTGAGGACCTATGTTAGTTAGAATAGTTTTCATCCAGACAAAATCACTATCATCGTAGTCTTCATTATTACTTAAGTTTCCTACTGTATGACCGTTTTGAACAAGTTTTATTATTTGATTATGATGTTTTTCTAGATATTTACTTTCGATGAAAAAGGTAGCTTTAACTTCTTTTGACTCTAACATTTTTATGATATTTGTTATGTCATCTTTATTGCTTACTTTAAAAAGTAATGTTATATCCATTTTAGTATTATTACCATTTATGACATATTTGTCTTTATTTTTATCTAATGTATTTTCGACTTTTAGAGGTTTATAAACTAATAATTTATCATCAAAATACCCTATTTTACTCATGGCTTCATAACTTTTATCGACATCAACTTCTTTCCCATTTATACCAGGTATAATAGTATCATCTTTGATTATTGGTTCAATAGCATTTTCTTTATAGCCATCTTTTTTACTTTTAATTTCGGTAAGTAAGGTATCACTTAATTTAGCTGTTGTTCCAACTTTTTCTGTATAAACAAAGCTTCCTATCATGAGAGTTAAAATGCCAATTATTTCAAAAAATTTCTTCATAAACTCACCTATGAAAGTATATGAATTTCTTTTCTTTGTATGCTTTCACAATTTGATTAACTTATCATATTATACTATGAAGGGGGTAATCTAGATGAATGGACAATATTATATGTATAGACAGCCTATGAGGCCCAATGGACCAAGACCAGGAGGTCCCGGTCCTGGTCCAAATAATCAAGGTAGATTTTTGGGACCATTTATTTTAGGTGGAATTACTGGTGGCCTTATTTCTCCACTATTTTGGGGAGGTAACCGTCCTATATATTATCCTTACTATCCACCATATGGACCTTATCCATATTATTATCGTTAAAGAAAAAGTCTCTAATCTGAGACTTTTTCTATGTATTTTTTTGAAACTTTTTCTAAATCTTTAATTAAAGATGCAATTTCTTCTTCAGTTTTTAATCTAGTTCCACTAGCAAACATATGCCCACCACCACCATGGTTTGCGGCAACTTCATTGATAATTGGGCCTCTTGATCTAATTGAAATTCTATATGAGCCTAAATCTTTATCTTCGGTAGCAGTTACCCATACTAACATTTCATTTATATGGTTAAAACTATTTATCATATTTCCAGGAGTGGCAGCATCGACATTAAACTCTTTTAGGGTTTCATCATGGATTATCAAATAGCCCACTTTATTTTCAGTTATTTGATAGTTTTGTGACATATAACCTTGGAATTTTATTTCTTTATATGGTCTTAAATATAATTCATTATATATTTTGGTAATATCGATACTTGTTTCTTGTAATAACTTACTTACTAAAGCAAATGTTTTAGCATTACTATAAGAGAACATAAATCTATTAGTGTCGGCAACTAATCCAATATATAATTTTTCACCGGCTTCTTTTGTTAGTTTTAAATTGTTATTAAATACTAATTCTAATACCATTTGTGAGGCACTTGATGATTTATCATCAATCCACTCTAATTCACACATGGTTTCAACATATGGGTGATGATCGATTTTAATTGAATTTTTTATTCTTCTTGGATCAATACCATCTACTCTTTTATGGTCTGGAGTGTCAGTTACAATTAATAAGGAATTATCAATTGTTTCTGGTAATTTATCCAATTCCCCAATAAATCTAAATTTGGCAGCTGGACTACCTATACAATAAACTTTTTTGTCTGGAAAATTATCATTGATGATTTGCTTTAATCCTAAGGAACTTCCTAAGGCATCAGGGTCTGGCCCGACATGTCTAGCAATGATAATAGTATCTGCTTTTTTTATTTTTTTATAGATTTGTTTATATATATTTTGTTTAAATAAATTCATTTTAATCACTCTTTCATTTATGATTATAACATATTTTTAGACATTTAAAAACTGCTTATTTTAAGCAGTTTAAAGTATTACCATAGCAAATGTTAGGATTAAAATATTTACAATAGCAATTGTTGTGACTACTTTAATAGCCCATTTAAACCAAGTTCCGTATTCAACTTTTGCTAAAGCTAAACCTCCCATGATTGCACCACAAGTTGGAGTAATTAAATTAACTAATCCATTAGCGGCTACTAAAGTCATGATTGTTGCTTCAACACTATATCCTAAGTTAGATGCGAGTGGTCCAATGATTGGAGTTGACAAGGTTGCAAGACCTGAACTAGATGGAACTAGAACAGATAAAATTATATGAAGTATATAATTGGCTGGCCCAAAGATGACTGCTGGCATGTTTTTTAAAGCTTCTGAGGTATTATAGATAATATAATTATCTAAGTGTGTTGTTTGCATTAAGACACTAGCTCCTCTAGCAATAGCAATTACTAAAACTACGCTCATCATATCTTTAGTACCATTTACAAATATTTCGACAAATTCATGTTCTTTATAACCGTTTATAACAGCTATTATGATAGAAATTATTAAGAACCATAAAGCGGCTTCATAGAAATACCAACCACCAAGTGGAGTTCCTGTTAACCAACCCGTGAAATTATCAAATATAGTTATACCAAATTCACCCCAAGGAATGAATCCGATGATCATAACTAAGAATGTTAAAGCAAATATTATAAGAGTTAATTTTTGTTTACTTGTTAATTTGGCTTTTGTTTGTTCTTTTTCTTCACCATATGTTTCTTCCATGGCTTTTTGTTCTTGAAGTGATAGGAAGGTTGATCCTTTATCTTTTTGAACTTTTTTTGCGTAACGCATAACGAAGAAGATAGATATGCCTAAAGTTGTTAACCAAAGTAAAACACCTAAGCCTATTATAATTCCTTGATTGACTTCAATGCCAGCTGGTAAGGCACTGACTGCGGCTCCAACAGCAAATGGATTGATGGTTGAACCTAATACTCCAGATCCAGCACCAAGCAAGATGACTGAGGCGCCTACTAATGTGTCCATTCTAGCGGCAACCATAGTAGCAGCTAGTAAGGCATAAAATCCAACAGTTTCTTCAAGCATTCCATAGGTTGTACCACCTAATGAGAAAATAAACATCAAAATTGGAATTAATATTGTTTCTCTACCTTTTAATTTTTGAACTAAAACTTTGATACCGGTTTCTAAGGCTCCGGTTTTTGTTACAATGGCTAGGAAACCACCCAATATGATTACAAATATACAAACATCTATGGCATTTTCAAAGCCAAGTATTGGTGACATTAAAATGTCTGATATTTTGGCTCTAACGACTCCACTCCCATTAATAATAGCATCACCATTAAACTGAGCGATTGGTAAAATATATGAAAGAACTCCTAGAGCAAATATTAGTATTAAAATAATTGAAAAAGCCGATAACATTGTATTGTTTTTTGTTTTTTTGGTTTCTGTCATTATTATCCCTCCTTAATAACAGTCCCAGCTTTTCCGTTTAAAGCAGCATTAGCATTTTCTAATGAGGCGATAATAGCTGTACCATGATGCTTTTCGGCAAAATCTAGGCAAGCTTCGATTTTGGGAAGCATACTTCCCTTAGCAAAATGTCCTTCTTCTATATATTTATGTGCTTCAGAGATTGTAAGTTTATCTAGAGCTATTTCATTTTCTTTACCATAGTTTAAGCAGACTTTATCTACAGCGGTTAAGATTAGTAAAATATCAGCCCCAATTTTTCCGGCTAAAAGGGCTGCTGATTTATCTTTATCAATAACAGCGTCAACCCCTTCTAGACCTTTTTCTTCATCATTTATAACAGGTATGCCACCGCCTCCTAGGGCAATGACAAGGTATCCATCATTATTTAGTTTTTTGATTACTTCTTCTTCGATTATTTTTATAGGTTTTGGTGATGGAACGACTCTTCTATATCCCCTACCGGCATCTTCAATGAAAGTATAGCCTTTTTCTTTAGTCATTTTTTCAGCTTCTTCTTTGGTATAAAATGTTCCGATTGGTTTTGTTGGATGTTTAAAGGCTTCATCATTTTTATCTACAAGTGTTTGGGTAATAACGGTTAGGCATGTTTTTTTAATATGTTTTTTATTTAATTCATCTTGAAGTGACTGCTGGAGCTGATAGCCAATATATCCTTGGCTCATGCCACCGCATTCTGGAAATGGCATTTCCATGTGATTGAATATTTCTCCTACTTGCGGGCCATTACCATGAGTTAAAATAATATTATTGTTTTTAGTTAATTCAGCAAGCATTGGAGCAATTAATTCTATTTTGGTTTGTTGCTCTTTAGCATTATTTCCTAAAGCATTACCTCCTAAGGCAATAACGATTTTACTCATTTTTATCCTTCATTGTGGCATACATTACAGCTTTGATTGTATGCATACGGTTTTCGGCTTCATCAAAAACTTTAGAGTGACTTGATTCAAAAACTTCATTGGTTACTTCCATTTCTGGTAAGCCAAATTTTTTATAAATTTCTTTACCAATTGTGGTTTTTAAATCGTGAAATGATGGAAGACAGTGTAAGAAGATTGCATTAGGATTTGCATTATTTAAAACTTCTTTAGTGACTTGGTATGGTTTTAGAAGTTTTATTCTTTCATTCCATACTTCATCAGGTTCACCCATAGATACCCAAACATCAGTATAAATGACATCGGCATTTTTAGTAGCTTCTTTGACATTTTCTTCAAAGGTTAAATGACTACCACTTGTTTTGGCTATTTTTTGACAAGTATCTATTAGTTCTTTATTTGGCCATAAATCTTTTGGAGCGCAGCAGGTGAAGTTCATTCCCATTTTAGCTGATGCGACCATTAATGAATTTGCTACATTATTTCTAGCATCGCCCATGAAGACAAAGTTAATACCTTCTAGGTGTCCAAAATTTTCTTCAATAGTAAGCATGTCTGCTAGCATTTGAGTTGGATGAAATTCATTGGTTAAGCCATTCCAAACTGGAACGCCAGCATAGGCTCCTAAGGTTTCAACTAGTGATTGATCGAAACCACGATATTCGATTCCATCATACATACGGCCTAGAACTCTTGCGGTATCTTCGATACTTTCTTTTTTACCCATTTGAGAACTTCCTGGATCTAGGTATGTTACACCCATTCCTAGATCATGTCCAGCAACTTCAAAAGCACATCTTGTTCTTGTTGAAGTTTTTTCAAATAGTAAAACGATGTTTTTACCTTTTAAATATCGATGAGGAATACCTTTTTTCTTTTTGTTTTTGAAGTCTTTAGATAGATCTAGTAAGTATCTAATTTCTTCTTTTGAATAATCTAATAGTTTTAAAAAGTTTCTTCCTTGTAAATTCATGTTATGTTCCTTTCTTATTTTTCTCTAACTAATGGCATACTCATACATCTTGGGCCACCACGACCTCTTGAAAGTTCGGCACTACTCATTTCAATTACTTTAAGGCCATATTCTCTTAACACTTTATTGGTTTCAGTATTTCTATTATAGACAACTACTACTCCTGGAGCGATTGCGAGAGTATTACTACCATCGTTCCACTGCTCTCTTTGAGATGCTACTTCATCTCCTCCTGCACATGGAATTAGAGTTATGTCTAGTCCTAAATATTTTTCTAATATTTCTTCTAGAGAACCGGTCATTTCTTTAACGTTTAAGTCTTCATCACTATCTGGGTCATTTCCCTCTTTGATTTCATACACTTTTAATGTTTCCATGATTCCTGGATGATAAGTAAATTTATCATAATCCACTTGTGTAAATACGGTGTCTAGGTGCATGAAAGCTCTTGACACTGGAATGTCAAAGGCTAAGATTGTATCAATTTTACTTTCTTTATCTTTGAAAATGTTTTTGGCTAATTGGTCGATAGCTCCAGCTTCGGTTCTTTGAGAGATACCAATAGCTAAAACGTGATCGTTTAGGTTTAAAACATCTCCACCTTCGATATGACATTCTTCATATCGATCATAATATTTTGGAACTTGCCCTTTAAATTTTGGATGGTAATTAAAAATATATTCAGCATAAATTGTCTCTCTATTTCTAGTTACAGAATACATTTTATTTAAGGTTATACCTTCACCAACACTAGCAAAATTATCTCTTGTAAAGTATAGGTTTGGCATTGGGTCAGTAATAAAATCTGAATCTTCGCTTACTAAGTCAACTAGCGATTTATCTAGTCTTCTTTTTTCATAATCAAGTTCACTTATTCTGATTCCTTCCATTGTTTTTAAGACTAATTCTTTATTGTTTTCGATACTATTTAAATATTCTAATACTAAGTATTTATATTTTGGTGTATCAACCCCGGCTTCAGTTATAAACTGTTTAATAAATTTTTCTTTGATGTCTGGTCTTTGATCTAAGACTTCAGTCATCAAATCTTCGAGATAAAACACTTTTACTCCATTTTCTTTTAGTATGTTTGCGAATTCATCGTGTTCTTTTTGAGCAACTTCAAGATATGGAATATCATCAAAAAGTAATCTTTCTAAGGTGTCAGGTGTTAAATTTAATAATTCTTTTCCTGGTCTATGGAGTAATACTTCTTTTAAGGGTTTTATTTCGCTTGTGACATCAATTGCACTCATTTCATATCCTCCTTATATTATCATGATAGCACATTTTGTTGGTTTATTTTTGGTCAAATATGTTTAAAATACTTTATTTACACTAATTGACGCAAAAATTACTTTTTTATTTAATATTGACTATTTTTCACAAATTATTACTATTTTGTGTGCTATAATTTTTGAGGTGTTTATACTTTTTTTATATTTATGGGTTTTTAACCTTATTTTATAAGCAAAAGTATTGACTTTAAGGTTAATTGCATATATAATTAATGACAGCGTGTTAAAGCAGCGTTATTTTGGAAATTGTAATGTGGATATTCCCTAAAGGGGTTACTTGTTTGGCTGCGAAATTAAGTATTGATATATTCCACCCTATAGTTTTGCAAAATAACCTTTCGCGCTAGTGGAAGGAGGAATTTAAATGGCAAGATATCTTGGACCAACTTACAAAAAATCTAGACGTTTTGGTTTTTCTGTTTTAGAAAATGGAAAAGAATTAGCTAAAAAACCTTATGCACCTGGTGAGCATGGTCAAGACCGTAAGAAAAAATTATCTAACTACGGTATTCAATTACAAGAAAAACAAAAGGTTAAATTCATGTATGGTTTAAGTGAGAAACAAATGGAAAAAACTTTTGAAAAAGCAGTTAAAATGAAAGGTGTCAACGGTGAAAACTTACTTAAATTATTAGAAAGTCGTTTAGATAATTTGGTTTACCGCATTGGATTTGCTACTACTAGAAAAGGTGCTAGACAATTAGTTAACCACGGACATGTTACTGTTAATGGTAAAAGAGTTGATATTCCATCTTATCAAGTTAAACCTGGTGATATTATCAGTTTAATGGAAAACGATAAAGAAATGGCTATTGTTAAATCTTCTTTAGAATCTTTACATAATAGAGTTGAATATATTTCTTATGATGATAAGAAAATGGAAGCTACTTATGTTAGGTATCCAGAACGTAGTGAATTAAATGCTGATATTGATGAAGCATTAATTATCGAATACTACAACAGAAATTAAGGGAACATTTTGTTCTCTTTTTTTATTATAATCTATTTTTTAAAACGTTAAGCGACAATTTATGAGGTGCTGCCATAAACCTTTGTACAATGAGTACGAGGTGGTAACAATTGGCAACATTTTTTAAAAGAATTCACGATTTAAGAGTAGATAATGATTTGAAGCAAAAGGATATTGCTTCTATATTAAAAGTTAATGTTAATACTTATCCACATTGGGAAAGTGGAATGTATGAAATACCTATTGAGATGATTGATAAACTATCTAAGTTTTATAATTGTTCTATAGATTATTTAACTGGACTCTCTAAGGATCGCGGTGTTTTCATTAATTATTTTAACAGTGAAGAGATGTTTATTAGACTTAAAAGATTACGCAAGGAAAATAATTTATCACAATTTGAAATTGGCAGTAAATTAGGATTTGGGCAAATGAACTGGTGTAGATATGAATCTGGAAAAATGTTAATTCCTTTTTCTAAACTTTATTTAGTTGCGAAAGAGTTTAATATTTCTTTAGATTATTTAATGGGTAAAACTGATGATAAGAATATTAAAATTATGACACATTAAAACTAGGCTTTTTGGTCTAGTTTTAATTATAGATTATTACTAAGTTTGATAATTTCATTTTGATGTAAGCCGGTTAGTTTAGCTATTTCATCAATGTTCATATTGGCTTTTAACATATTTCTAGCAACACTTAAAATTCCAACTTTTTCGCCACGCTTTTCACCAAGTTTTTCACCAAGCTTTTGACCAATCTTTTGACCTTTAGCTATAGCTTCTTCGCGGTCAATTTTGTTCATCCAGGCATCCATTTCATCTTTGTCATATAAGCCTATCATGTGTTTATCCTCATTTAAATCTTTAATTATTTTTTCCATAGCCATTAAATCTTCATCTCCCTTCGATATATCTTTTAAATCTTTTAGATTAGTAATATTGAGCATGGCTACTATCTTTTCAAACTTTGTCATTTTTTCTTTACCTTTAGTATAATACTTTTGAGAGGCAAATTCTATATTTATGTGTAATCTTTTAAAATTTTCTTCATCAGTACTTGTGCCATATTTATTTCTCATTTTATAATTATCTGAAAGTAAAGTATTTTGAAATCGTTTTTTACTATTGATGTTAATTTGTAAAACATCACCATCATTTAAATCTTGTCCGACATGATTTTTTTCATAAGCTAATTTATGATGATAAGAATTGTTTTTAAGGATTGTACTTTTATTGTTATTTCTATTAGCTTCGATATTTATAATATCTTCATCAATTTTAATAATTAAATCAGCTATTTTTTTCTTTTCTTCATAATTTTCTATTGGTATTTCTGTATTTAGAAATGTCAAGTGTTCATAAATATAGCTTTCAGAATATTTTGTTAATCTACTTAAGAAATAAGATAATGTTTTTCTAAATTCTTTGTTTTGAAAAAGTGATTTAAATACAGGATCAAACATCGTAGGTATTAATCTATTTTTTACTTGAACTTGATTGGTCATTTTTACCTCCTTCTATATATAACATACGATATTTTTCTTTAATTTCCTTTTTTCTACGAAAAAAAACTATAA
>ULUB01030591.1_pt1 | contig 14308 bp, 10 predicted proteins | sample 1958111 | NCBI WGS metagenome assembly ULUB01 (sample SAMEA4835749, study PRJEB28245) | human gut metagenome | biome: gut microbiome; material: fecal sample | place: Denmark | collected 2008
TGAAGCCGGAGTCAAAGATGCAGGAGTGGGGGTCGGAAACGATGTCCTGAAGCACCAGGTCTTCTTCGGAGTAGGCCAGAATGCCCTTCAGAGGACCTTCAGCGGCTTCCTTCATGGCGGCGTTCACTTCTTCCACGGTCACATTCTTCTTGAGGATGGCCACGAAGTCGGTCAGGGAACCGGTCGGGGTGGGAACGCGGAAGGAAGCGCCGTTCAGGGCTCCCTTGAGTTCGGGAATCACTTCTCCGATGGCCTTGGCAGCGCCGGTGGTCGTCGGGATGATGTTGATCGCGGCGGCGCGGGCACGGCGGGGATCCTTGTGCGGCAGGTCCAGAATGCGCTGGTCATTCGTGTAGGAATGAATGGTGCTCATCATGCCCTTTTCAATGCCGAACTTGTCGTTCAGCACCTTCACCATCGGGGAAAGGCAGTTGGTGGTGCAGGAAGCGTTGGAAACGATGTTGTGCTTGGCGGGATCGTATTCGCTGTCGTTGATGCCCAGGCAGAAAGTCAGGTCCGGATCCGTGGCGGGAGCGGAAATGAGCACCTTCTTGGCGCCAGCGTCAATGTGCTTCTGGGCGGCGTCACGCTTGGTAAACAGGCCGGTAGATTCCAGAACGACGTCCACGCCCAGGTCCTTCCAGGGAAGATTGGCGGGGTCGCGTTCCACCGTGATGAGGATCTTGTGACCGTCGATGACCAGATACTCGCCGTCGATGGAAACTTCGCCGTCAAACTTGCCCTGCGTGGAGTCATACTTGAGCAGGTGGGCGATCATTTCGATGGGGGTCAGGTCGTTGATGGCAACAACCTTGTTGCGTTCTTCCTTGGACATGGCGCGCAACACGTTGCGACCAATACGTCCAAAACCGTTAATAGCATATTTGGCCATAAGATTGAGGGCTTCAGATTTGATTAATTACAAGTCCCGGACCTATTCAAGTACCATGGACGGGGCAAGTTTAGAAACGATTCCGCCGGGCGTCAACACTATTGTTCCCCCATCATGGCAGTATGTGCCGGCCCTCCCGTCCCCAGAAAGGCGCAAAGGCGACAGCCGTGCTCCTGCATGGATGTCAAAAACTTGCACGGTCTTCCGGTTCACCGCGGAACGGTCAGTTCATGGAACGCAGGGCGGCGCGGATCAGCTCGTCCGCGTCCGCGTTCGGGTTCTCTTTCAAGTGGGCGGCAATGGCCTTGCGGGATTCCACTTGCTTGAAGCCCAAAGCAATCAGCGCCAGTTCCGCATCCCCCGCCGCCTGGGAGGTGGAGCCCTGGGCCTGGGCCTCCCAGGTGGCGGCCAGACCTACTTTGTCCTTCAGTTCAAGCACAATGCGTTCCGCCGTTTTTTTGCCCACTCCCTTGGCCCTGGCGATGCCGGATACGTCTCCGCTCACCACTGCCTGCTTAAACTGCTCCACGGACAAGGACCCCAGAATGGCGATGGCCGTAGCGGGGCCGATTCCAGAAACCCGGTCAATCAGCAGCAGAAAGATGTCCCGCTCCGCATCAGTCGCAAATCCGTACAACACCTGCATGTTTTCCCGCACATGCAGATAGGTTTTCAGTGTCAGCTCCCTGCCCGGCAGAGGATTCAGCCTGTCAAATGTGGACAGGGGCACGATCACCTCGTACCCCACGCCGTGAACATCCAGAATCAGCCGCTGGGGGTATGACTCCGCTACCGTACCGCGCAAAAAAGCTATCATGTCCATAACGTGACACAATCCCGGCGGCGGACAAGTCTAAAACGCATCCTCCCGGGGGGCGGTCCGCTATCTCTTGTGGAGAACGTGCAGCTTGATATGCTCCAGGTCTTCCCGGTGATAAAAACACCGTACGCGGAATCCGCGGACCGTCTTGATGCGACACCTGTATTCGCGCAGCAGGCCTTTTTTGACCAGCCTGTAAACGTAGCTTCTGACCACGCCCAAGTAGCGGACGGCCTCTTCCATATTCACGTAGCACAATGGGGCGCGGCGGCAGACCGGTTCCCGCGCCGCCAGGAGACGCTCCACGTCCAGACGGCGCCAGCAGAGCGTGAGAGAGCCAGTACTCTTGCGGACTACGCGGAAACGTACTCCATGACGGTGCAGATATTGCCGGGCGGCGGAAGGACTGCAGCGCAACCGCGCCGCTATGGAGGATGTTTCCATGAACGCCCCGGACGCACTGGCATAAGGCTGCCCGGACTTGGGTTCCGTTCCCTTGCGGCGGATTTTTACGTGTTCAGGGAAACTCAGTTTGGGATTATTGATATATTCCCGCCCTCCTACTCCAATGAATGTCTTTTTGAAACGATAAATCATGGCAATGTGAATTCACTTTGATAAAACAGGGCTTCATACAGGCATTTTGTATGAAGCTCTAACATTTTTGAAAATACCAAAAATGCACTGAGCCCAAAAACAATCAACAATTTTCTTTGTTTTTCTGCTGACCGTCTTTATACTGAACTCATTTCATCGCAATATATGCCTGTTCCTACATTATACAATTACTTCAAAAGGGCCTAATATCAACAATTAGATCATCAACAATTTTGTTGGATGAGCGAATTTCTCCCGGCTTCTTTCCTTTTATTTACAAATAATTCATGATCAACTACATGAATAAGAAAAAATATTCCATTCAACTGCCCAAAGAGGGAAAGCCTGCATCAATGCTTCAGGCTTCCGTATTTTCCGGGTTCAACACCCCCTTCCATCAAGGCGGGAAAACTGGAAAGAGCCGGCGGACGGCTCCAACATTGCAGTCATAGAGTTGTTTTCCGGAAAGGAGCTCAGGCAAAAAAGCCGGACAATAACTAACATTTCATTTGTTTCCGGAATGAACAATAAGAAACCCGGCTTCCTCGCGGAAAGCCGGGTATGAAAAACCATTTTCCAATCTTCAGGGAAGAAGCTTGGAAGGCCGTGTTTCAAACATGCCGCGCTGCGGAACGAAAACACGGTCATTGGGCTGAATGGGTATAGCCCTGTCCTTGGTGGAAAAATAATCATACGTGACGGTCTTGCCGCCGCGCGTCACCTGGACATAGCGGGATCCCCATTCCGTAACATCCCCGGCCCCGACAATCGCTTCCAGCAGCGTCATGCCGCGCCGCCATGGAACATTCTTTTTCATGGCTACGTTTCCGCTCACCAAAACGATATGCTGGGTCAGCTGCACGTCGGAACTCTGCACTTTCACCAAAAAGGTGGGAGAAGTGTACAGTTCCGCCTTCTTGTAGGCAGCGGCAAGCATGTCCTCAATCTGCCGCGCCGTCCGGCCCACTACCCGCAACACATCCTGCCCGGGGGGAAGCTGGGGCATGCGGATGGTTCCATTGCCATCCAGCAGATATTGACCGGAAATGGCGGCAGCGTCGTCGGCAGGGATGCCGCGCACCTGAATTTCAATGGTTCCATGCGCGGGCACGGCATCCGGGGACTGCGAGAACGCAAATCCTCCTGCAGCCAGGATGAAACACACAATGGAATACAGATACTTTTTCATGGCACTATCACTTAATACAGATCCTCATTATCACTGGACTGCGTAGCCGCCAGTTCCTTGGCTTTGCCGGAACGCTCGGCCTTCTTCAGGGAAGAAGCGTCAGCATTGCCGTCGGAAGCGCCGCTTTCCGCAGAATAATAGGAGTAGTAGGTTGTGTAATATTGATACTGGTGATCGGAAGTAATGTCCACATTATTCATCACCACGCCCGCCAGATTGCCGCCGACGGATTCAATGACCTGTTTCTGCCTCAGCAAGGCTTTCAACGGAAGCTTGCGCGGCTGGACAACCATCAGGGTCATATCCACCTCGCTCACAATCACGGCTGAATCACTGACGCCGAGGATGGGCGGAGAATCCACCAGCACAATATCGAAACGCTGCTTCACCTCCTGGAGCAGTTCGCTGAACTTGCGTGAGTTCAAGGCTCCCGACGGGTCAAAGGGAATCGGCCCCGCAGGCATGACGTACAGGTTTTCCACAGGCGTCTGAAAGATCACGTCCTCCAAAGGATAGTCTTCCAGCAGGTAGGACGTAAGCCCCACTTCATTGTCCAGCTCATAGTATCTGTGCAACTTGGAACGGCGAAGGTCCCCATCAATCATCAAGGTGGCATAGCCCCCCTGGGCGCAGATATAGGCCAAGTTACACAACGTCGTGGTTTTGCCTTCCCCGGCACTGCCGGAAACAAAGGTCAGGGATATTTCCTCAAGCCCCTTCTTGTTGAATTCTATGTTCGTCCTCAAAATGCGGTAAGCCTCAGCATCCGGCCCCAGAGAACCGGCGGAATGCAGAATGGGGACGTTTTTGGGAATGATCCCTAGAACAGGCACTTGTAGAGCCCGTTCCACATCCTCCATGGTCTTGACGGAAGTATCCATGAATTCCAGCAGAAGGGCCAGGCCCATACCCAACAGCAAACCAGCAACGGCGCCCACCGCCAGATTCAACGTTACATCCGGCTTGTATGGAGCTGAGGGCAACAGAGGATTATCATACATTTCAATCGATTCACGGGGAACGCGCAAGCGCGCGATTTCATCCTTGTAGCGGGCATCCAGCGTTTTGAGCTGATCCAGGGCCGTATCATACTCGCGGCTGGTCTGTTCATAAACAGGCATCTTCATCACATGGTGCCGGAGATCCTCTTCCTTTTGAGCTACAATCTTCTCCCACTTCATACGGCTTGCAGCAACCATTTCCAGCTTGCTTTTCAAGGATGAGCGGAGTCCCACAAGTTCCTTGTTCAGCTTTTCCTTCAAGATGTTCGCCGTTTCCTGGAGAGCCACCATCTTGGGATGCTTGGGCCCCAGGTTCTGGGATTTGAGAGTTTCCCTCTCCTTATCCTTCTCCATATATTCCTGATAGGTTTTGCGCAAAGAGTCCGCCGCCAGAATTTCCGCATTCAAAAGATCGGAATTGGTTACATAATCCATCAGCTTGTCATCCGGAAGACGCTGAATTTCTGCAACATACGCAGCCAATTCCTGCTCATCCTTCTCAAATTTCATGAGTTGTGCCTTGGAATTCCGGAAATCCTCGTCTTCCATGGCGCCGGTCATCACACGATTGTCCCCGCTCCTGTACATGGTGGAGGGCAAATAGTCGTTTTCCGCAATCAACTTCTTGAGAGCCATCATCTTGTCATTGACAATGTCCTCCTGTTCCCGGAGAACGTCTTGAAGGCTCCTGATAGCCGTTTCCACCAACCGGTTTTCACGCATTTCACGGTCCTGCTTGTAAGCTTCCGGGACTGCCTTGGCAATGTTCTGAACCAGTTTGGGGTCAGGCCCGGAGACAATGACATCCACCAAGTCCGTTGCACGGAGGGGGGATACCTTGATCATTCCAGCCAGGTTGGTAGCAGCCAACTCATCCGTCATGCCCCATTCCGCAGCCAGATTCAGTTTTTTGGATACCACTTTCAGCACTTCGGACGAAGTCAGAACCGAATACTGCATGGGGATGTAGTTGTCCGTCATATTGGACGATGCCACGACATCCTCCCCCGTACCGATCCCCATCACCGGCCTGGGACGCTTGATCTGAAACTTACTCGTCGCACGGAACGAAGGAGGCATCAGAAGCGTCACCACCAGGGAAATAACCAGAACCAGCATGAAAACAAGAAAGACTTCTTTCCAGCGGTTTTTCAGAACTTGTATATAATCAATATTGCGTACGATAGGATCGCCATTCTGCTGATCTGGGGCATTCATGAAGAGACGGTGCGGTAGTAAGATAAAACTCCTCTAATTGTGAATGAACATTCGCAATTAGAGGAGTAGAAACATTAATTGTCAATCAAGCTTAGAAGATATAATTTATTCCGAAGGAGAATACATTCCGGTTATAGCTCGGCATGGGGAAGTTATATCCGCTGTAGGAACCATTGGTGTAGGAATACTGGGCCGTAAGAGCCAGCGCGTTGGTCAGCATCATCTTGACACCGGCCGTCGCGTTGAAAGTCAGCGTGTTCGTATCAGTACTGGAAGAACTCGCGCGGGAATAATCGCTGGAAATCAGGTTCACGCCGGCATTCAGGCTGACCCGGTGCGTCACCTTCATCGTGCTGTTCAGACCGACGCGCCACGTCTCATTAGAGTAGTAGCTGGCGCCCGTTTGGGGAATGTATGTATTTGTTGCTTCGTTAGAGTAGCGGACAAACATACCCAAGGAAAAACGGTCGCTCATGCGGTGGTTAAGACCAAATTCCGCCGACGGGTAGGTTTTGGTGCCGTAATTGTCCACATGCTTAAACTGGGGACCGACACGCAACGTGGCAGAAGTGTTCTGGGCCACGGCGTATTCGGCGCCGGCCAGGACGAAGTTGGAGAATTCATCATTGCCATATTCGCGGTCGCAGTAGGAACCGTTCCAGTTAATGGACAAAGCCAAGCGTTCCGTCCACTTGTAACGATTGTTGAAATTCAGGTTGACGTATTGACGGTTATCAGTCTTGGCAGAATCTTCCTGATAGTCGATCATGGAGTAGCTGGCGCCCACCGTCGTGGACCAACGGGTAGTCCATGCCTTGCTCAAGGAACTGGAAACGTATACATAAATGTAGTCGCCATCACGGCGGGAGTTGGCAATGCCGTTTGAGTAGTTGGGTTCCGGCTGCCAGGCAAAGGAAAAATTGCCGTTGTAGCGCAAAGTCTGGTCAAAACTATGAGAAAGACTGGCCGTCAGCGTGGAATTGGAAAGAGATTCATTCGTATCGCCTTCCAGGTCTTTCAGGTAAAAAATACCACCCAGTTTCGCAGAAAAGGCATACTGGGTAACAGCATCGTAATTGGCAAGAGAAGCGCCAATGTCCGTACTGATAAACGCACTTTCCTGCTGATTGAAGTTGCTTGCATTTACGTTGTCATCATAACCGCCAGCTACGTTGAACGTCCATTTCAGGGGGAGGGATTCTTCCAGACCCACAGGTCCGGCAAGCGTGTACAGGGACTGCCCGTAAGCGTGAGCTCCAACCAGGCCGGAAGCGAGCAAAGAGAGATAAAAAAGACTCTTCATAAATTTTAATCCGTTTTAGGTATAGGAGTTAGCTTTAGTTGCCGGAAGGATTGGAGACAGGAGCAGGACTTGTAGGCGTGCCCCCCACAGGAACACCGCCGGGCATGACGAGGGCGCCGCCTGCGGCGTCTTCACCAGGCTGTACAATTCCACGCGTCTGCGTAGTGACACCCTGCAAGGGATTGTCGGGAGTCCCGGCGGCCACTTCTACAGCTATGGAAGGCATTGTCATCGCCACGGGGGAATGACCCAGAGCCTTGGTCACCGCTGCGCAAATCGGAGAAACAGAAGCGTAAGGCTTGGGCTGAACGGAAACGGCGGCAGATACGATATTGCGCACCTGGGCTTCCGTAACCCTGGAGCCGTAGCTCTTGACGGCAGCGGAAGCCACTTGGGGAGCATTGACCGGGAAAGCTTCGGCAGCCATGGAAACCATCTGTGCCATGACAGCATCAGACACACCTGCCTTGACTGCGCTGCCTAATATGGCGGATACAGCCTTCATATCCAAGGCTCCGGACTTGCGACCCGCTTCAACGGCAGCAGCCATCCTCTGGATAAAAACCTTTTCAGCCGCAGAGGCCTTAACGTGATCAACAGCCGGAGCGGCTGGCGGAGAAGCGACTTGCTGAGCCACACCGGAGAGTGTGCCCGCAAACGCAAATACCAGCACAGAAAGTGCCGTCTTCGTAATGGACCTGGCCTTCATTGGAAGAATATTGTAGCAGGTGATTAAAAAAATGGAGCGGGTAACGGGAATCGAACCCGTATGATCAGCTTGGAAGGCTGGAGCTTTACCATTAAGCTATACCCGCACAACGCCCGCATTATGTTCAGGAGCCGGAGATAAGACAAGTTTTTTTTCATTATGGAACCAAATTTAAAAAAATAAGACGCAGTTTATTCTGTTGCCTTGACATTGCCCGCTCCTCCCGGTAAATAGATGCCGCACATATTGTGCGGGCGTCGTTCAATGGTAGGACGCGAGCTTCCCAAGCTTGAGACGTGGGTTCGATTCCCATCGCCCGTACCAGCCTTTTCATGCCGCAAGTTACTGTTCATCAGTGCTTGCGGTTTTTGATTTCTTGAAAGTGCAAGAGAGGGGAAATTTACAAGCGGAATGGCAGAAAAATCTGCCTGCTATTCCAGGATGGAAAACCACCGCCGGAATAGCAGGCGGAGAGGCTGTCAGCAGCCCAGTACAAACTTCTTCTGAATCTTCGCCAGAAGGAGTACCTTGCGGATCATCGTGCGGGTTTCATTAAGAAGGTTGAGATACAGCAGGGTTCTTCTCATGTCGGAAACATTCTCCGTACGCAGTATGATCTGCCGTTTGACCGCTTCCGCGAATTCTTCGTCCAGGGCATCAATGCCGTCCAGGCATTCGTCCAAACCGCTGTAATCATTGGTCTCCATCATGTCCCGGAAGCGGGGATACAGGGAGGAAACCCGGTTGTTCATTTTCCGCAAGTCTTCTATGTATTCCATGTCCAGCCCCTCATGGTTATTGTCAATGTAGGCATGGCTGGCCGTAGTGATGTTGGAGAGGGATTCAAAGACGGAGGTGGCGTATTCCACCATCTGCACATGGCGCTTGCCGCGGTCCGCCTCCCCGTCCCGCAATTCCCGGACCACGGGCATGACTTCCATCGCCATCTTGTCGCCCAGGGAACGGCGGATCCCGCGAGATTCCTTGCGGAGTTTTTTCAACCGTTTCCGGTCTTCCACGTTCAGGGCTTCCAGATTCATCTCATAGATTTCCGCCATGCGCTTCATCAACTCAATGATTTCCTCGTTATAACGGCTCAGGGAGGAAGCATCTGCATAATTCCTGCCTTTCACCAATTCTGCGGCCTGCGTGCGCTTTCTGTGCAGGCGGGCGCTTTTCAGCAGCAGGTATGCCGCCAGAGCGCACATGGCGATGATTCCGAAGACGCCGCCATACACAATGCACGCCGCTACCATGCAACACATGGCAAATGCGGCAAACGCCGTAAAGAACCAACCGGAAATGACCGTGATCACCCCGGTGATGCGGTACACGGCGCTGTCCCGCCCCCAGGCCTTGTCCGCCAGAGAGGAACCCATGGCCACCATGAACGTGACATACGTGGTGGAGAGAGGTAGCTTGAGCGAGGTGGCCAGGGAAATCAGAAGGGCGGCCACGGTCAGGTTTACGGACGCACGGATCAGGTCAAAGGAGGCTCCGTTGTCCGGCCCTTCCGGAACGGGCTGAAACCGCTTTTCAATGAATTTTCCTACGCTTGCGGGCATGATTTTTTCCACCACGCGGGAAGCGTTCAACGCATAGCGTACCATCATCCGCGCCGGGGGAACGGAACCGAATCTTTCCACTCCCCCGCCCTGCCGGGCCAGATTGACTTCCGTATCCGTCACGGTCTGCGCTTTTTTGGAAAACATCAGGGCCAGCACCATGATGAATCCCGCACCCAGCAAATAACGCCAGTCCGCCGTCACGGGAGCCATCAGGCCGCCCATGGTCAGGGTGGAAAGGTCCATGCCTTGTGCAACGGCGGCGGAAGCGATTTCCATGGAGGACTGCCCCGCCATAAAAACGCCGATGAAGTTGACCAGGTCATTCCCGGCAAAGGAGAGAGCCAGGGCCATCGTACCGGCAAGCACCGCTATTTTCAGGATATTGACTTTGCAGAGGTTCTGGAGCACGGCCATCAGAACGGTCCAGAAAACAAAGCTGTAGCATACGTACAGCCAGATGTGTGCGTCCAGGTGGCGGATCATGTCCTTCGTGACCAGCGTGCTGCCTTTCAGCCCCTTGAATACGGCAAAATAGGTGATGGCCGTCAGGGCCACACCGCACCAGACGGCACCCAGGTATTTGAAGGATTTCCTGTAATTAAAGGAGAAGATGAGGCGGGAAATCCACATGACCGATATACCGCAGATGAACGCCACAAAGACGGAGGAGAAAATGCCGGAAATGATGGCCAGAGCCTTGGAGGAGTTGATATAGCTGGCCAGATCGCTGGCCATTCCAGGTTCTCCGGACCATATTTTGAACAGCGCCACAGCCACCGCACCCCCAAGCAATTCAAACACGATGGAAACCGTCGTGGATGTAGGAAGGCCGAAGGTGTTGAACACATCCAAAAGGATCACGTCCGTCAGCATCACCGCCAAAAAGATCAGCATGATGTCATGGAAGGTGAATTGGGCCGGCATAAATACCCCGCTCCTGGCAATTTCCATCATGCCGCTGGAAAACAGGGAGCCAATGATAATCCCCAGAGCGGCCACCAGGATAATAGTCCGGCGAGGGGCGGCCTTGGAACCGACAGCGGAGTTCAGGAAGTTGGCGGCGTCATTCGAGACGCCAACCACGAGGTCAAAGCAGGAGAGTACCAGCAGCAAGCCTATGATGAAGTAATAGATAGGGTCCATATGTGTAATAAACGGCCTTCTATTACCTGAACCCTTTCCGGCACTCCCGTTTTAAAGCGTGAACAATTCGTCACATTTGCAGTATATCCGCTTCATGATCGGGCATCGTGAACAGGTTCGTTCCCTTCCGTGATGAAATCTTACCATCCCCCGATGCTGTCCTGGGGGCTTCCCCCTTCTGCCGGGGAAAAGATGCCGACATGCGGGAACTTGTCCCCACAAAGGCACCGCCTCCCGCACGGATCCTGTTGGACCTGACGTTCATCGGCAGTTTCATCCTGAACATCGTCAGCCTGCTGTGGGGCGTCATGGAGATATTTTCCATAGAAAGCCTATCCTCCTGATCTTCATCCGGCATGAGACGGCACATGTGGAAGATCCGGAAAACCACGGTTTCCTCCGGTCAAATGGAAAGAGGCTGATGCCGTTCAAATCCGGAAGACCATTTCTTTTCCATACAAAAAGGCTCTCCGGAAAACCGGAGAGCCTGAATGATTCGTCGCATTGTCCCGAAGAAACGGGGAGGGCTTACATCATGCCCATGCCGCCCATTCCTCCCATGCCGCCCATGTCGGGAGCGCCGCTGCCGCATCCGCAGCCCTTCTTCTCGGGCTTGTCGGCAATGACGCATTCCGTGGTAAGCAGGAGGCCGGCGATGGAAGCCGCGTTCTGCAGAGCGGAACGGGTCACCTTCGTCGGGTCCACCACACCGGCGGAAAGCAGGTCTTCGTACTTGTCCGTGGCCACGTTGTAGCCTTCGGCAGCCTTCTTCATGCCTTTCACCTTGGCGACGATGAGGGCGCCTTCGCGGCCGGCATTGCAGGCAAGCTGGCGGAGGGGAGCCTCCACCGCACGGTACACGATTTCCGCGCCGGTGTGTTCGTCCCCTTCCAGCTTCAGGCCGTCAATGGCCTTCTGGGCACGGATCAGGGCTACGCCGCCGCCGGGCACGATGCCTTCTTCCACGGCCGCACGGGTCGCATGCAGGGCGTCGTCCACACGGGCCTTCTTTTCCTTCATTTCCGTCTCCGTAGCGGCACCCACATGGATGACGGCCACGCCGCCGGCCAGCTTGGCCAGGCGTTCCTGGAGTTTTTCACGGTCGTAGTCGGACGTGGTGTCCTTGATCTGATGGCGGATCTGGGAAATGCGGGCTTCAATGTCCGCGGACTTTCCTGCGCCTTCCACGATGACGGTTTCATCCTTGGAGACGGTGACGCGCTTGGCCTGACCGAGGTCTTCAATACCCACGTTTTCCAGCTTGATGCCGAGGTCTTCCGTGATGCATTTGCCGCCCGTCAGGATGGCGATGTCTTCCATCATGGCCTTGCGGCGGTCGCCGAAGCCGGGGGCCTTCACGGCACAGATGTTCAGCACACCGCGCAGACGGTTGACCACGAGGGTGGCGAGGGCTTCGCCTTCGATGTCTTCGGCAATGACCAGGAAGGGACGGCCGCTCTTGGCCACTTTTTCAAGCAACGGAAGGAAATCCTTCAAGTTGTTGATCTTCTTCTCGTGAATCAGGATGTAGGGGTTTTCCAGAACCGCTTCCATCGTTTCCGCGTTGGTCACGAAGTAGGGAGACAGGTAGCCCTTGTCAAACTGCATGCCTTCCACCACGTCCAGCGTGGTTTCAATGCCCTTGGCTTCTTCCACAGTGATGGTGCCGTCCTTGCCCACCTTGTCCATGGCTTCGGCAATGATATTGCCGATTTCATCGTCCCAGTTGGCGGAAACGGTAGCGACCTGGGCCACCTCCTTGCTGGAGTCAACGGGCTTGCTGATTTTCTTGAGTTCTTCCACCACGGCGTCGGAGGCCTTCATGATACCCCTCTGAAGGGAAATCGGGTTGGCGCCGGCGGTGACGTTGCGCAGGCCTTCGCGGTAAATGCTTTCAGCCAGTACGGTGGCGGTGGTGGTGCCGTCACCGGCCACGTCGTTGGTCTTGGAAGAGACTTCGCGGACAAGCTGGGCGCCCATGTTTTCAAACGGGTCTTCCAGTTCGATTTCCTTGGCCACTGTCACACCGTCCTTGGTGATGAGGGGAGAGCCGAATTTCTTGTCGATCACCACGTTGCGACCGGCAGGGCCCAGCGTGCTCTTGACAGCCTTGGCGATCTGTTCCACGCCGCGGAGCAGCGCCTGGCGAGCGGTTTCATCAAATTGGATTTGTTTAGCCATAATATCAGGTTTTTAAAGATGTGTGTGAATAAATAAGGTTGGTTTAGCCGATGATGGCCAGAATGTCGTTTTCAGACAGAATCAGATAATCTTCTCCGTCCAGCTTGATTTCCGTACCGCCGTACTTGGAAATGAGAACCCGGTCGCCGGGCTTGACGGTGAATTCGATCAGGGCGCCTTTCTCGTCGCGGCCTCCGGTACCTACGGAGATCACTTCAGCTTCCTGCGGTTTTTCCTTGGCGGTGTCCGGCAGGAACAGGCCGCCGGCGGTTTTGGTTTCAGCTTCAATGCGCTTGACCAGCACACGTTGTCCGAGGGGTTTGATGTTAGCCATAGTATGTTGTGTTTGTTTTATTGTAGATGAATATATGGATGTAATGTTCCAGAGGAGGGGGAGGAGGATTTTCCCCACCCTCCGGAAAAGGTTTATTTGTCGTCGTCGACGATTTCGGCGTCCACCACGCGGCCTTTAGCCTTGCGGGGGCCGTCGGAAGCTTCTTCCTCAGGAGCGGCTCCCGGCATGGGGCCGGACGCACCGGCGGACTGCTGGGCGGCTTCCGCTGCCTTGTAAAGGGCTTCCAGTTTGGCTTCCAGGTCGCTCTTGCCGGACTTGATAGCCTCATAGTCCTTCCTGGAAATGGCTTCCTTCAACTTGGTCACCTTGCCTTCAATGTCGCTCTTGAGATCCGCGGGCAGCTTGTCGCCCATGTCTTTAAGCTGGCGTTCCACGGAGAAGCAAAGGGAGTCGGCCTGGTTGACGGTGTCAATTTCTTCGGCGCGCCTCTTGTCTTCTTCCGCATGGGCTTCCGCATCGCGCTTGGCGCGCTCGATTTCATCCTTGGAAAGGCCGCTGGAACCTTGAATGGAAATCTTCTGTTCCTTGCCGGTCCCCTTGTCCTTGGCGGAAACGTGCAGAATGCCGTTGGCGTCAATGTCGAAGGTAACTTCAATCTGAGGCACGCCGCGGGGAGCCGGAGAAATGCCGTCCAGTTTGAAGTTGCCGAGAAGCTTGTTGTCCTCAAACATTTTGCGTTCGCCCTGGCACACGCGGATATCCACGGCGGGCTGGTTGTCCGCAGCGGTGGAGAATACCTGGCTCTTGCGCACGGGGATGGTCGTGTTGCGGTCGATCATCGGAGTGGCGATGCCGCCCATCGTTTCAATGGACAGCGTCAGGGGAGTCACGTCCAGCAGCAGAACGTCATTCACGTCGCCCTGGAGGACGCCACCCTGAATAGCGGCGCCTACAGCCACCACTTCGTCCGGGTTCACGCCCTTGTGGGGTTCCTTGCCGGCCAGCGTGTGGGCCATTTCCTGAACGGCGGGCATGCGGGTCATGCCGCCCACCAGCACCAGTTCATCAATGTCGCCGGTCTTCAGTCCGGAGGCGGAAATGCAGTCCAGCACGGGCTTGCGGGTGCGGTCCAGCAGGTCTTCCGTAAGCTGTTCCAGTTTGGGACGGCTCAGCGTCAGCTGAATATGCTTGGGGCCGGAAGCGTCCGCCGTGATGAACGGCAGGCTGATATCGTAGCTCTGGGTGGAGGAAAGGGCAATCTTGGCCTTTTCAGCCTCTTCCTTGATACGCTGGATGGCGTCCGGCTGATTGGAAAGATCCATGCCGGAATCCTTCTTGAACTCATCCATGATCCAGGAAATGATCGCGTTGTCCCAGTCGTCGCCGCCCAGG
>ULUB01009965.1_pt1 | contig 14104 bp, 13 predicted proteins | sample 1958111 | NCBI WGS metagenome assembly ULUB01 (sample SAMEA4835749, study PRJEB28245) | human gut metagenome | biome: gut microbiome; material: fecal sample | place: Denmark | collected 2008
ACGGTTAATTATTTTATTACTTTGTTTATCTGGTGTAGCTTTTTCAAAGACACCACCATTATTTAAAATAACTTTTTTAGAAGCTTCATTATCACTATAGCAAGTAATTAAAATTTTATTAATTGGCATTTTTTTATACCATTTAATAGCTAAACTTAAAGCTTTAGTGGCATAACCTCTATTTCTTTTTTGGGGATGAATGTAGTAAGCAATGTGTCCGAGTCGTTCAAAGTAATTTTTGTTTAATACATGTCTTAAATCTATTGTACCGACTACTTCACCATTTTCAATTATCCATTTCATCGATGATGGCACATCTAGTTTAGCAATATTTTTACCTTGGGTTCTATCTTTTAATCTTTTAACCATTGTATCAAAACTTTCATTCTCTCGATAAGCATTTCCCATTTCACTTATATCGCCATTTACTTTGGCGGCTTTAACTAATTCTAAATATGAGTCTTTATATTTAATTGTTGGATTTACTAATTTCATTTCCAATCACTTCCTTTAATAAAGTTATTTTTTTATTATATTATATAACCTAGGGTTAGCTAGTTTTTGGGTAAGGTAATAGTAAAAGTGGTTTCTTCGTTTTCACTTTTAACAGTTATGGTTCCATTATGTAATTTGATTATTTCCTGGGCAATGGCTAGACCTAGTCCAGAACCACCTAATTTTGTGTTTCTAGAGTAATCAACTCTATAGAATTTATCAAATAGTTTGTTTAACTCTTCTTTAGTTAAGGTTTTACTTTTATTAGATATGGTTATGATTAGGTCTTTATCATCTTTGATATCGATATTAATTGGACTATTTTCATAGCTATAGTTTATGGCATTTTTAATTAGATTATTAAAAACTCTAGCCATTTTAATAGAATCTGCTTCTATAAAAATATCTTTTTGGTTGGAAAAGTTAATTTTTTTATTTTGTTCTTTTAAAATAGGGTAAAATTCATCAATTACTTGATTGATTAATAATGTTAAATTTAGTTTTTCTTTTTTTATAGTTAAAGTTTCAGAATTATATTTAGTTATTTCAAACAATTCGTTAATAAGTTCTTCTAATTTATTTGATTTATCCAAAGCTATTTTGATGAATTTGTTTTTTTGTTTAGTACTTAAGTTTTTTTCTTCGTCTAAAAGAGATAGGTATCCGATGATAGAGGTTAGGGGAGTTTTAAGATCATGAGCGAGATAAACAATTAAATCATTTTTCTTTTGTTCATTTTCTTTAGCTAAACGTTCATTAAATAAAGCTTCTTTTTTTATTTGATTCATGGTTTCTTCAGCTTCTTTTAATTCATCTGGAAGTTTTATTTTTTCATCGGTTTTGGTAATTAGCTTTCTACTTTCAGATACTAAAGCATCAATATAAGATAATGATTTCATTAAGGTTATTGTGAATATAATTATAAAACCTATAAACCATATTATGAGTAAGAAAAATCCTTGGTAAAATATTCCAGTAAGTAAAACATATAATGGGTCATCAGGGTACCATGTTATATTAGAACATAAGTGGTAACCCACCATATAAAAAATGATAAAACAAATTGTATATAAAACGGTTACTTTGAATAGCCTTTTTAAAAATTTAAAAGTTAATTCTTTACCATATTTATTTTTCAATTTGATAACCTACTCCCCATATTGTATTTATATATTTTATTTTATCATTTTCACCTAGTTTTTCTCTTAAGTGGCGGATGTGGACCATGATGGTGGCACTTGAAGATGGATAGTAAGGTTCTTTCCATACTTCTTCAAATAGTTTTTCAGTGGTTATTACTTTATTTTCGTTTTCAGCCAAAAGATAAAGGATTGCGAATTCGGTTGGGGTTAGTGGTATTTTTTGACCATTTTTTAAGCATTCATGTTTATCTTTATCTAAAGTTAAATCTTTGATAGCAATTATTTTATTTTGATTTTGATTGTAACTAGTATATCTTCTTAATTGGGCTTTTACTCTTGCAAGAAGTTCTAAAGGCATAAATGGTTTGGTTATATAATCATCAGCGCCTATATTTAAACCTTTAATTTTATCGGCATCAGTTATTTTAGCAGTTACCATTATTATTGGAAAGTTATATTCTTTTCTAATTTTTTCACATAAGTTAAAACCATCAATCCCTGGCATCATGATATCTAATATAGCTAAGTCTATATTTCTTTGTTTAATTAATTTTAAAGCTTTTTCACTACTATATGTTTTATATACATTGTAGCCTTCATTTTTTAAATATAGTTCAATTAAATCAGCAATTTCTATTTCATCATCAACAACTAGTACATTCATACATTTCCTCCTAAATATTCTTCTAAGGTTAGGTTTTTATTAGTTATTTCTTTGGCGGCTTTTTTTCCGACATAGCGGTAGTGCCAAGGCTCATAATCTATTTTGGTTATTTCATATTTATCTTCTGGGTATCTTAAAATGAAACCATATTTATAGGCATTATTTTTTAGCCACTCCCACATCTTTTCATTTTCATCATAATGACCTTCATCACTAAAGTCAATAGCTAATCCGGTTTCATGTTCAGAGTAGCCTGGAACTTGTACAGTTAATTTTGTTTGTTCATAAGCTTTTTCTTTAGTGTATCCCTCATTTTCGTAGTCATTCATTTTATTTTCAAATATTTGAGTTTGTTCATCCTTAGAGCGATATGCATTATTTATTTTTAAAGTTATGTTATCATCTAAGGCATTATTATACATATTTACTAAATCATTGTATATTATATCAGCTACCTTTTTATTTTGAAAGGTTACAAGATTTAGATTTATATTATCTGGAAAAGCATTTTCACTATTAACTAAAATTAAAGTATTGATTTCGCTAATTGGATCTATTTTTGAATTAATATATGGTTTTTGTAAGTAATATACCCAGACTATTAGTAAAATTCCAATTATGAGTGTTAGTAATTTTTTCATTAATATCACCTCTAAGGCAATATTAATATGGAATAGTTAAATTATAAACTCTTTTAAATATTTATTAAGAATGCTTAAGAAAATATTAAGAAAAAAATGAGGATTAGAATCCCCATCTTTGAACGCTATATTTTACGTTAGAACTTGTAGATAAATGAATGGCTGAATCTGATTCAGTTACATAAGCTAAATCCATATGAACTATACCATTTGCCCAGGCAGTTTTCATCGCTCCACCAGTATCTAATACAATAGCATTAAAGGTGCCTAAATTTGGATTTTCTACTTTAATAATTGTTCCACAAGGAAATTTATCTAAAGCAGCTGCTATGATTCTAACTTCACCATATTCATCATCATTATAAGTCATACCATCTCTAGTTAGACTATAATAACTTCCATCTTTGGTTTTACAAGCTAAAGTTCCAGCTCCAGAACACCCTTTGCAGTCGGCACCATAACCTGTCATTTTCCCTACATAATTGGCTTCGTCTCCAGTTCCAATTTCGATTTTTGCATTTTTTGGACTTTCGATGATTATTTCATTGTTATTTTCATCGATGTATGCTAGTCCATTATGCCCCTTCTCTTTTGTAATAGTGACGCCAGTAGGAATTTTACTGTTATAAGTTTCGACTGTATCATATTCTAGGACTTTTGTTAAAGCCACAGAATTTTTAGTCTGGTTTAAATTTTTTACTTCAAATTTCGTTTCTGAAATTAGGTTACCAGATGTCATTAACCCTGTAATAGTTAGGATACTTATTAGTAAAGGTATTCCTAAATATCGCAGGTGATATTTTTTCATATTTCACCTCATATTTCAAAATTGAAACCATTTAAAGTATACCATATTTATATCTTTAAGTCAAATTGGTGACAAGCTGTTTGTGTTGTAATTTCAAGGGTTTTTGCGTATTCTATACCCGTTAATTGGGATATTTTGGCAGCGACATATTTTACATTTGCAGGTTCATTTTTTTTACCTCTAAGTGGTTCAGGTGTTAGATATGGACTATCGGTTTCTAAGACAAAATTATGAATATCTAAGCTGGAAACTATTTCTTTTAGTTTCTTTTCATTTTTAAAGGTCAAAACACCTCCTATACCAAGAGTTACACCTAACTTAACAAATTTTTCGGCCATTTCTAGACTACCACTAAAGCAGTGCATGTTGCATTTTGTATCTTTATGTTTGTACTGCTTTACTATATTATATGTATCTTCGATGGCATCTCGACTATGTATGACTATAGTTTTATGATATTTGTTTGCGAGATTAATTTGTTTTATGAATAGTTCTTTTTGCTTTTCTTTATTTTCTTTAGTATAGTGATAGTCTAATCCGATTTCTCCAACACCAACGATTTTAGGATGAGTTAAGTATTTTTCAACATTTTTTAAATCTTCATCAGTATAGGTGTCGGCAAATTCTGGATGAATACCGATAGTACCATAGATATTATTATGAGTTTCACAGAGGTTAATTACTTCTTCAATATCATGTGGACTAGCAGTACTTACTATCATTATATTATCTTCCATGTGTTTTATGATTTCTTCTTTATTTTCATAATCTTCATCATTTATATGACAATGTGTATCAATCATCATATTTCATCACCTTTTTCATTATAACATTTTTATGAAAAAAAAGAAGAACTTAATTAGTTCTCCTTGTGTTCAATTTTCTTGATATAGATAAATCTAATGAAGCAGATTATCATAAATAATAGATAGGCAAAATCTAGATAGTTAAATTTATTGATAACATTTATACTCAAGTAAATTATTATTAAAACAAACATCACACCAATACCACTAATATGTTTGGTCATGTTTATCCCTCTCTAATATTTATTCGTCCATTTTAAGAATAACACATGGCTTATTTAATAAGCAAGGTTTTATAGAAGTTTTTTAACGACAATTTACAACAATTTACGTTAGTTTTGTAATTTTTTAGCAAAATCATCTTTATCTATTCTAGCAAATAATATTTCTGGTTTGTTTAAGATAATACCTGGATCCATTCCTTCAAATGTTTTAGTAGATTCTACTGAACGGTTTTGGGTATTTAATTGTTTGAAAATTTTATCAGCTGTTTCTGGTAAGAAAGCTTGTAAGTAAACACTTGCTATTCTGATGCTTTCAAGTAAGTTATATAAAACTGTTTTTAATCTTTCCTTTTTAGTTTCATCTTTTGCTAAAACCCAAGGTGTTGTTTCATCAATGTATTTATTACTTTTACGGCATAAGTCAATAATTTCTTCAATAGCTTCAGCTACTTTTAAATCATTCATTTTATTTTCAATTCTATCTCCTAAAGTTTTAGCACTTTCAATTAAATCTTTGTCAATATCTTCAAAGGCTGTCGGTTTAAATACTTCACCATTAAAGTATTTGTGAGACATACTAATGGTTCTATTTACTAGGTTACCTAGGGTGTTTGCTAAATCTGAGTTAACTCTATCGATGATTAATTCATATCCAATGTTTCCATCATAACCATATGGAATTTCGTGAAGACAATAATATCTTATAGCATCGGTTCCAAATAAATTAGCTAAATCATCAGCATATAAAACATTACCTTTAGATTTACTCATCTTATCACTATCTGATGATAAGATCCATGGATGACCAAAGATGCATTTTGGCATTGGTAAGTCTAGCGCTTTTAAAATGACTGGCCAGTAAATTGTATGGAATCTTAAGATGTCTTTTCCGATAATGTGTACATCGGCTGGCCAATATTTTTTAAATTCTTCTGTGCTTCCATCTGGATCATAACCAATAAATGTAATATAGTTAATTAAGGCATCTAACCAAACATAGATAACATGTTTTTCATCAAAAGGTACTTTAACACCCCAATCAAATGATGTTCTTGAAATACATAAATCTTGAACTCCTGGTTTTATAAAATTATTCATTATTTCATTCTTTCTACTTTCGGGTATTATGAAATTGGGATGAGTTTCAATGTATTCTTCTAACCAACTACTATATTTGCTTAGTTTTAAGAAATAAGCTTCTTCGCTTGTTTTATGAACTTCTCTTCCGCAATCTGGACATTTGCCATCTACTAATTCTTTTTCAGTGAAGAAAGATTCACAAGGCGTGCAGTATAATCCTTCATATTTACCTTTATAGATATCACCTTGGTCATATAGTTTTTTGAATATTTTAGCAACTATTTCTTCGTGATGTGGGTTTGTCGTTCTGACAAATTTATCATAGCTGACATTCATAATATCATCAATTCTTCTTACTTCTAATGATATTTCATCAACATATTCTTGTTCAGTTTTATTAGTTTCTTTAGCTTTGTTTTGAACTTTTTCACCGTGCTCATCAGTTCCGGTTGTAAAAATTACATCATAACCCATTAATCTTTTGTATCTAGCAATAGAATCAGTTAAAATTCCTTCATAAGTATTTCCAATATGTGGTTTTGATGTTGCATAAAAAATAGATGTTGTAATATAGAATTTTGGTTTCATAATTTATTCCTCCTTTAATCGGTACTTCCCATACCACCAGTACGACTTGTATTTATTTCTTCTTCATCATCAGCTGTTAAATATTTCATAAATATGCCTTGAGCAAATCTATCACCAGTTTTTAAATTAATATAATTAGTGCCTTCATTTTGAATGGCAATAAAGATATGACCTTCGTTATTTTCATTGTTATAGTAGTCACTATCGATAATACCAGTTTGGTTGCATAATCTTAAGTTATATTTAAAACCTAGGCTACTTCTAATATAAATCATTAAAACTTCATCATTATTCATTTGAGTTTTAATAGCTGTTGGTATTTTTTTTATTTCACCAGGTTTTAAGACAGTGTCTTTTAAAATATGAAAATCGTAGCCTGCACTATTTGAAGTTGCCCTATGAGGCAGGGTTACTTCATTATATTCTTTTTCTGTTAAACCTGTATCTTTTACAAATTGTTTTAAAGATATTTTTTCAAATTTACGCATTATTTTACCTCCTTTTTATGAAAAAAACATCCTTAGAATAAGGACGTTTATGACGTGGTACCACCTTAATTTATAAGCATAGCTTACCTCAAACATGTAACGGATGTGACCCGTTCTAGCCTACGTATCGACTAGACTGCTTCAGAACCATTCGGAGTAGTCACCTTGTTTATTTCCACCAACCATAAACTCTCTATAAAGTTACCTACTTTTCTTTCTTTCAGCGCATTTAATGGTTTAATTATAGCATGTTTTTATTTATGATTCAATATGTTTGGCTAAAACTTTTGAAAGGAGATTTATAGATTCTACGTTACAGCTTGTGAGTTCTTTATCACTTATGACAACAATTGATCCAATGGCATCACCACTTGAAATGATTGGAGAGATAAATATATTTTTATTTTCTGTTTTATCTTTTGTTATGTTTACTTGTTTATCTTTTAAAATAACGTTTTTTCTATCATTTATGTATTTTAATATAGTTTCACTTATTTCTTCGTTTAAGTATTTCTTTTTTAATGGTCCAGAGATGCTTATAAAGTTATCGGTATCTGATATTAATACATTTGCTTTTAAATTACTATTTAAAGTTTCAGAAATTGTGTCACTTAATTCTTGCATATTTCCTAGTTCTGAGTATTTTTTTAAAACAATTTTATCATCTTCTATAAATATTTCTAAATTTTCACCGTTTTTAATGTGAAGAGTTTTTCTGATTTCTTTGGGAACAACTATTCTTCCTAGTTCATCAATTCTTCTTACTATTCCAGCTAATTTCATTTTTTCCCCTCTTTCTAGGTGTTAGTATGTACTTAAATATGTTATTTATACTTTAAATATAAAGAAAATAATGATATAATTGTCTTTATGAAGGAGGAGATTTACTTGAGTAAAGTTTTAATTTTTGGACATCAGAAACCTGATACTGATAGTGTTACATCTGCAATTGTACTTTCTTATTTGAAAAATCAATTAGGATTAGATACTGAACCTAGAATTTTAGGTGATGTTAATAATGAGACTAAATTTGCCTTAGATTATTTTGGTTTTAAAGAGCCTAAGTTTTTAAACGATGTAAGACTTCAAGTTAAGGATGTCGATTATACTAAAGATTGTTTTTTAAATGAAAATGATTCTATATTTAAAGGTTATAAATATATGAATGAAACTAGTATTGGTACTATTCCTGTTATTGATAAAGATGGAAAATACTTAGGTGCTGTTACGATGAAGGATGTTGCTAGTAACTTGATTAACAATGATTTAAGAAAGATTGATACTTCTTATGACAATTTACTGGAAGCTTTGAATGGTAAAGAAATTTTAAGATTTGATAAAGAAATTCGCGGTAATATTATTTCACCAAGTTATAGAAGTACAACTTTTAAAGAGAATATTAAAATTGATAAAGAGAGTGTTTTAATTACTGGTGATAGACATGCAATCATTGAATATGCTGTTGAAAATTGTGCATCTATTATTATTTTAACTAATGGAGTTAAAATGAAGAAAGAACACTTAGAGATTGCGAAGAAGAATCATGTAGATGTTATTAGTACTAAATATGATGGTTTAACAACAGCTAATTTAGTTGTTTTAAGTAACTATATTAAAACTAAAATGAAAACTAAAGAGATTGTTTATATTAATGAAAATGATGCTTTGGGTGAGATTTTAGATTTAGCTAATAAGAAAAAGTTTAGTAACTATCCAGTTGTTGACAACGATGGTAAATGTTTGGGTGTATTTAGAGTTAGTATGGCTTATAGTCGTCATCCTAAACAAGTTATTTTAGTTGACCATAATGAAAAAGAGCAGAGTGTTATTGGTTTAGATGAAGCAGAAATTATTGAGATTGTTGATCACCATAAAATTGGTAATATTGGTACTAATATTCCGATTAACTTTAGAAACATGCCTTTAGGATGTACTGAAACTATTTTATATTTAATGTTTAAGGAACACAACATTAAAATTCCTAAAAAATATGCAGGATTAATGATGTCTGGTATTATATCTGATACATTACTTTTAACTTCACCTACAACGACTGATGTAGATAGGGAAGCATTAGAAGATCTTTCTAAAATTGCAGGAGTTAATTTTAGAGAGTATGGTATGGAAATGTTTAAAGCTGGCTCTTCTATGAAAGGTAAAACTATTTCTGAAATTATTCATGGAGATTTCAAAAACTTTATGGTGGATAACCAAAAAGTGGGAATTGGTCAAGTTTCAACTATGAGTACTGATGAAATAATGAGCAGGCAAGATGAATTCATTAGTGAATTAAATGAAGAAGCTGATGAAGGATATACTGCTATTGCATTATTTGTTACTGATATTTTGAAAAATGGTTCTTATATTTTCTTTAATGATAAAGCAAAAGAGATTTTCTCTAATTCATTTGGAGTAGAGAATATAGAGCAAGGTTATTTCTTCGAAGGACTTGTTTCCCGTAAAAAACAAATTGTTCCAAAACTTATGAATTATATGGATAATTAATACATTTAAAAAGTGATTCGATTTTAAGAATCACTTTTATTGTGGAAAAGTATATTGTTAACATAATTTTTTTTAGCATAAACTATTATTGATTTCGAATTTATGGTAAAAATGTATAAAACTCGTACTTTTATTTATTTCTTTTAATTAGTCTCGTTAAAGATATTATTAATAAATGAAGAGATTGGCTGAAATTGTAGGAGTATCTACTTCAATTATCGGTGGTTTGAAAAGCAAGAAAACTAATAAGGAAATAAGTGTTCCTACTTTATATAGAATAAGTATGGCATTAGAAGTTCTTATTGATAAATTAATTACAAAAATAAAGTAGTAATTTTTCTTTAATGTTTATGTATAATAGAAATATTTTTGCATAATAAAAGCTCACTTAATTGTGAACTTTTTTTGTTTTTCTTTTTTATGTAAATACAAATTAGTAGCGGCATATGCTAAGGCACATCCACTTATAATATATAATCCTGTAGAAATCGGTTCTGATGAACTTATAATTCCTGACATTAATGCTGTTGGAACAGTAAATATAGCCACTTTAACATCATTGGTAAATAATTTAACATTAACTCCTGTTTGGTATTTTGTAAATTCATTTTTTCTAGGAATTAGGTCAATATTTACATCTTTTTTATATTTAGGTCTAATGGGTATCCCCTTCTTTCCTTTTTTGTGTAATATATTAGCAATTTTCTTACTTTATGTCAAGTTTTTATTTGTACTGGTGTTTTGTAAGTCTTTTGACATATTTTTTTAAGATATATTTCTGGAATAAACTTATAATTTTTAGGGTTGGCTCTTACTGCTGCTACACACATTTCTTCATTTTTATATTTATCAGGAATATATTTAAAGTTACTTTTTGGATTTGCTAAAAAAGCAATTTGGCATATTTCATCCGTTTTAAATTCATCTGGTATATATTTTAACGTAGTTGAAGGATGCCTTGCTAGGGCAAAAATGCATAATTCTTCGGCACGATATTCTAATGGAATTAGAGACAAATTATTTATAGCATCTATTTGTTCATATGCTTCTTTTAAATCAATTTTTAATTTTTCAATAATAAAATTAAATAATTTCCAAAAGTTTGGGTCCTGATAATCAATGTATTCATTTGGCATTTTATACCAGAGTGTTGGTTTATTATTTATTTCATGATACCATTTTATTTTATTTTTTTGATAGTTATTCATCTTTGGTCTCCTTTTTTATGGATTTTTTTAGGATTTTAATGAAGTCTAATAAATAATAAATGAAGTGTTTATCTAATTTGATGGTATCTAAAGTAATGACTAATCTACCAAATTTCATACTAAATCTAAACATTCTTGAGAGGTTAGATAATTCAAAAAATAATTTTTCACCATCAAGTTTGTTTGTCAAATCTTTATCTAAGGTTATTTCTATAGAATTTTTAGTTTGTCTTATATTTTGAATGTTTAATTCTTTAGCCTGTTTTTCAAATAATTCTTCATGCATATAGATAATTAAATCTTCTGAGAGTTTACCGAATCTATCTTCTAATTCTTTTTTTATTGTATTAAGAGAGTCATAAGAATTAATACTACAAATTTTCTTGTGAATTTCTATTTTTAAATCTTCATCACTGACAAAGCTATCATTAATTGAGGTTGCGACATCAATAAGTGGAGGGGTATCTTTGGTTTCTTCTTCTTTTGATGTTTCACCTTTTAATTTAGCAACTTCTTCGTTTAGCATTTGCATAAATAATTCAATACCAATACTGTCGATGAAGCCAGCTTGCTCACTACCTAAAATATCACCGGCACCTCTTATTGATAAATCACGCATAGCAATGGCAAAACCACTACCTAATTCGGTGAAATCTTTAATTACTTTTAATCTTTTGGTAGCAACTTCGGATAAAACTTTATTTGGAGCATACATCAAATAGCAGTAAGCAATTTTATTACTTCTGCCAATTCGTCCTCTTATTTGATATAGCTGTGATAGACCAAAATGATCAGCATCAATAATAATTAAAGTATTGGCTGATTCAATATCAATACCGGTTTCAATAATGGTCGTACATAGTAAAACATCGTATTTTTTTTCAGTGAAATCCATCATGACTTGTTCTAGGTCATTTTTATTCATCTGACCGTGGGCAACACCAATTTTAGCTTCGGGAACTAATCTTTGTAGTTCAGCTTGTTCGATATCAATGTTTTCAACTCTATTATATAGGACAAATACTTGTCCGTTTCGAGCCAATTCTTTATATATAGCATCTTTAATAATTTGTTTATTTTCGGCTAAGACATAGGTTTGAATAGGGTAGCGGTCAACTGGTGGGGTTTCGATTAAAGATAAACTTCTAATCCCTGCAATCGACATTTGTAGGGTTCTAGGAATTGGGGTGGCAGATAAAGTTAAGACATCGACATTATTTTTATACTCTTTGATTTTTTCTTTGTGTTTAACCCCAAAACGTTGTTCTTCATCAATGACAAGTAGTCCTAAATCCTTGAATTTTACATCATCACTTAAAATTCTATGCGTTCCAATTAATAAATCAATTTGGCCTTTTTCTAGTTTTTCTAAAGTTTCTTTAGTTTCTTTTTGAGAAACAAACCTATTTAATAGAGCAATATCAACTGGGAATGATTTAAAACGTTCGACAGCATTTTGAAAGTGCTGAGAAGAGAGAATAGTAGTTGGACAGAGAATTGCTGCTTGTTTACCAGAAATGATTGCTTTAAAAATAGCTCTGAAAGCAACTTCGGTTTTACCATAACCAACATCACCACACAATAATCTATCCATCGGTTTGTCTGATTCCATATCTTTTTTAATTTCTTCGGTTACTCTTAATTGGTCAGGGGTTTCAACGTGATCAAATTCTTTTTCAAAGGCAATTTGTTCTGGACCATCTTTATCAAAAGCAAAACCTTTTTTAGATTCTCTTATGGCATACATTTTTAATAAATCTTCAGCTATATCTTCCGCATGTTTTCGAGCTCTGGCTTTGGTCTTTTGCCATTCATGGCTACCTAATTTATTTAGTTTTGGAATAGAAGCATCACCAGATGAATACTTAGTAATTAAATCTAGTTTTTCAACAGGAATGTATAGTTTATCATTATCACGGTAGGTAATAGTCAGATAATCTTTTTTTAGACCATTTTTGACAATGGTTTTTAAACCGTCATATCTACCAATACCATGAATACCATGAACGACATAATCACCAATTTCCAATTTAGTAATGTCTTTAATTCTAGTACCATATTTAAATTTTGTTTTATAACTATTTTCTTCATGTTTATCAAATAATTCTTTTTCAGTTATAACAATATAATCATCAGTTATGAAACCGCCGTTTATTTTTTTAACAATTAAGTTTAATTTTCCGGGAAATAATTCATTTTCATTAGTAAAAGTTAAATTATTATTTTCTAAAAAATCGATTAGTTTATTGACTTGATAACGATTATCTAAGCAAATAATTACTTGTTTACCAGTTTTTAAATAGTTATTTAATCTATCATTAATTTGTTTTTTATCTTTTGGGAATGTTTCAATATCGACTTTTGTATATACTTTTGATTTATTATTTTTAGTTTGGTTATGAAATTCTTCAAAGATAATCGCATCTTTATCTCTTACTTCATCAAAAGCAAACATGTACTTTGTTTTAGGATCTAAATCAATACTAATACTATAGTTTTTCATTTCATCTAAAAGCAGATCATAGTTAACCATTAAGGTATGAAAATTATTATAAATAGTAATTGGGTTATTTAAATATACAGCAATATTAGTAATGTTCTTTTCATTCTGCATTTCACGATGTTTAGCTTCAAAATTATACTTTTCAAGAAGAGTTTCAGTGTTTGGAAAAATAGTTACTTCATCAATTTTAGAGATGGTGAGCTGGGATTCAACATTAAATGTTCTGATGGAATCTATTTCGTCTCCCCAAAATTCTAGTCTGATTGGATTGTCACTATTTATTGGAAATATATCAATTACGTAGCCTCTGACCGCTATTTCTCCAGTCATATTAACTGTTGTTTCTCGGCGATAACCTAAATTAAATAGTTTTTCAATGAGGTCATCTAAATTAATAGAGTCACCAACTTTTAAATTAATTTTACTATCTTTGAATTTTTCTTTTGAAGGTAGGAATCTTAAATAACCCATAAGATTAGTTATAATTATAGCTTTTTCTTCATCTATAACAGAATTCATCGTTTCTAAACGAGTTATTTTAAATTCAGGTGATACAGCAATTGCTTCACTTGTTATAAAATCATCCATGGGAAAAAACCATACTTTGTCAGTATAGTGGGTAAGTGAATTATAAATTAAACCGGCTTCATGAAGATTAGAGGTTACTAGAATAACCGAGTTATTACTATTTTTAAATTTTTCATAAATATAAATACTTTTTAATTCATTATTTAAACCTATTAATTCATTTGAATCAACCTTGTTAAATATTTTATCTAGGAAAGTCATTTTATCACTTCCATACTATTATATTTATTCATAAGGTTATCAAATGAAAGATTTAAATAGTCCATAATGATTTCTGGAGCTTTATCAGTTACTTTTTCTAAAATATTTAGTTCATCTTTAGGCATCTTTCCAATAACGTAATCAATTCTATCATGATCTTTAT
>ULUB01066121.1_pt1 | contig 14102 bp, 10 predicted proteins | sample 1958111 | NCBI WGS metagenome assembly ULUB01 (sample SAMEA4835749, study PRJEB28245) | human gut metagenome | biome: gut microbiome; material: fecal sample | place: Denmark | collected 2008
GCAGGCGGCTATTTTTCCGCTTTCACCGCAGCTGTCGCCCTGAAAGCCCTTGACTGCGCTTTCGGCGAACCTTGAATTTAGCCACGGATCTTCGCCTGTTCCCTCCATGCACCTGCCCCAGCGGCTGTCGCGGGCAAGGTCTACCATCGGCGAAAATGTCGCATGAAGCCCTGCCGAGGAGCATTCTCTTGCGGCGGCGGAGCTGATTTTTTGGGTAAGACCGGGGTTAAAGCTTGCTCCCTGCGCTATCGGAACGGGGAAAATTGTTCTGAAGCCGTGAATTACGTCAGCCATGAAAATTGCCGGGATATGGTGCGGCTGGTTCTCAATAAATCCATCCTGAATGCTCTTAAGATGCTCGAAACCGCATTCGCCTAAAATGCTGCCGATGCTGTATGCCCTTTTTCCACTGATATTAAACTGTTGCTCCGGTCCGGTCAATTGCCGGGCTTCGCCGAAATATCCGCCGTGAAGCTGTACAAGCTGCGAAATTTTTTCGCTTAAAGACATGGATTTGAGCAATTCAATCAGTTTTTCATCCGTCACAGTAATGTCCTCCCTTATTGCCAGTATAAGAATATTATACTATACAATTGAATGTTGTCAAGCGATTGGGTTGTGCCGACGCTTTTGAGCAGGTACAAAAAGTTGCACAAAAGAGCATATCTATTATTGATTAAAACTAATAAAAAATTTTTGAACTGTTGACTTTTAAGAATACAAAGTATATTATTGTAATTGATTAATAGTCATATCAAATATTTATTATTGACATGACTGCAGGTTATTTGTTTGAAGTATTGTCATGTGCTTTTTCAATGAAGTTCTGTAAGCTGACAATACTTTATAATCCTACGAAAGGATAGTTATAAAGATGATCGATATAGAATTCATGCAGCTTAATGCGACACATCCGTCCGATTTCATTTACGGAGTTCGCAGCGATTATTGGCTTTTGCTCTATGTTAAATCGCCTGCTCTTTTTCATCTGCCCTCCGTAGATGTAGTAACACCGCCGAATTGCGCTATGCTTTATCCGCCGAAGACGTTTGCATTTTATCAGGCGCATGATTGCGAATACTGCAACGACTACGTCAGATTCTACACTGACGAAAGCTTTGTTTTTGATGAAAACATTCCCACTGAGACTCCGATACTTCTTCGTTCGCCGTCTGAAATGTCATATTTGTTCGAGCTGCTGTCAATGGAGAACTTCTTTAAATTTACATATTCTCAGCAGTCGATATCGATGATAATGAGAATGATGTTTTTGAAGATTAAGGAGTCGGTAAAGGATACCGGAATGTCTGAGCAGCAGCGTGCGCTTGTTGATTTAAGATACGAAATTCAGCTTCATCCGTATTATCAGTGGACGGTTGAAATAATGGCGAAGCGGCTTCACGTCAGCGCAGGGTATTTGCAAAATATCTACAAAAAGCAGTTCGGCATATCCTGCATGCAGGATGTTGTGGAAAAGCGAGTTGACTATGCTAAAAATCACCTTGTAAATACCGACTGCACATCTCAAAAAATAGCTCAGATGTGCGGCTATCAGAATGTTGAGCATTTTTGCCGACAGTTTAAGTCTGTTACCGGTATGACACCGCTGGCATATAGGAAAAAGGCGATTGCCGAGAGGGAAAAGAAGTAGGCATTAATTTTTTGAATCATTTTTCGAATATTTTTATAAAAAACTCTTTACAAAAATCAAGAAGTATGGTATCATACATTTTGCGTGTGACATAATTATGCGCAGCCGCAGACGCAGACAGCGGGTTAAGCCCTTTGAAGGGAAGAATACCTTCCGCTGCCTATGCTGACGGAAATATTAATGAAAGAGGTATATTAAAATGCTGTTGAAAGACGAAAAGTTGGCTATAATCGAAGCTAACAGACTTTCCGAGACCGACACCGGTTCACCCGAGGTTCAGATTGCTATTCTTTCCAAGAGAATTGCCGACCTCACTGAGCACTTAAAGACTCATAAGAACGACCACCACTCCAGAAGAGGACTTTTGAAGATGGTAGGACGCAGACGTAACCTTCTCAACTATCTCATGAAAACAGATATTGAGCGTTACCGTGCAATAGTTGAAAAGCTCGGCTTGAGAAAGTAATATGTTATGACAAAATGGCAGAGAAGTCGGTACAAGTATCAAGTTGTATTCCTCTTTTCTGCCTTTTGACGTATTTTCAAGCGTTGTTTTTTAGTGATAAATTAAGTTTTTTGTACACTTTGTGTAAATTAAAGTCTTTCAAAAGATTTAATTTATTGCTAAAGCATCTGCTTGAAAATACTTAAATCTAAGAATTTTTAAGTAAGGAGAAATGTAAAAATGGCAATGTCAGAAATCAAGAAGTTTGATAACTACCGCCGCTTTGAAACAACCTTTGCGGGTAGACCCTTAGTTGTTGAAACAGGCAAGACCTGCGAGCTTTCAAACGGCTCATGCTGGGTTCGCTACGGCGAAACAGTTGTTATGGCAAACGTAACAGCATCGGTTAAGCCGAGAGAGGGAGTAGACTTCTTCCCGCTTTCCGTTGACTACGAAGAAAAGCTTTACTCAGTCGGAAGAATCCCCGGCTCGTTCACAAAAAGAGAGGGCAAGCCTACAGATAAGGCTATTTTGACCTCAAGAATGGTCGACAGACCCATTCGTCCCTTGTTCCCCAAGGATATGAGAAACGACGTCAGCGTTGTTATGACAGTTATGTCCGTTGACCCTGATTGCTCACCTGAAATTGCAGGAATGCTCGCAACCTCTGTTGCTATCTCTATTTCAGATATTCCGTGGGCAGGACCTATTGCAGGCATAAGCGTCGGCTTGGTTGACGGCGAAATCGTTTTGAACCCGACGCTTGAGCAGCGTGCAAAGAACCATTTGAACCTCACCGTTGCAGGTACAATGGAGAAAATCGTCATGATTGAAGCAGGAGCTGACGAGGTTGACGATGAAACCATGCTCAATGCAATTAAGACAGGTCACGCTGAAATCAAGAAGATGGTCGAATTCATCAACGGCATAAGAGCCGAGGTCGGCAAGCCTAAGTTTGAGTTTGAGTCGATGGAGGTTGACCACGACCTGTTCGACGCAATCGAGGAGATGTCAGCCGAGGACGTTAAGGCTGCTCTTGACACCGATGATAAGAATGTAAGAGAAGCAAGACTTCAGCCTATTAAGGACGCTATTCACGCAAGATTTGACGAAGAGTATCCCGAAAAGCTTGCAATGATAGACGAGTGCATCTATAAGCTCCAGAAGAAGATAGTCAGAAACTGGCTCTATGAGGGCAAGAGAGTTGACGGCAGAAGCTTAGACCAGATTCGTCCTCTTTCCGCAGAGGTTGACCTGTTGCCCAGAGTTCACGGCTCAGGCTTGTTCACAAGAGGTCAGACTCAGGTGCTTTCAATAGTAACCTTAGGTCCTGTAAGTGACGCTCAGAAGCTCGACGGTCTTGACGAGGAGACTGAAAAGAGATATATCCACCACTACAACTTCCCGTCCTACTCTGTAGGTGAAACAAAGCCGTCAAGAGGTCCCGGCAGACGTGAGGTCGGTCACGGCGCATTGGCTGAAAAGGCACTCGTTCCTGTTTTGCCGTCTGTTGAGGAGTTCCCGTATGCAATTAGAGTTGTATCTGAGGTTCTTTCATCCAACGGTTCAACATCACAGGGTTCAATCTGCGGTTCAACCTTAGCGCTCATGGACGCAGGCGTTCCGATTAAGGCTCCTGTTGCAGGTATTTCCTGCGGACTTATCACTAAGGACGACGGAAGCTTTGCCACCATGGTAGACATTCAGGGTCTTGAAGACTTCTTCGGCGATATGGACTTCAAGGTTGGCGGAACTCACAAGGGTATAACCGCTATCCAGGTTGATATCAAGGTAGACGGACTTACCTACGAAATAATCGAAGAGGCATTCGCTAAGACTCACAAGGCAAGAGATTATATCTTAGATGAAATCATGGCTAAGGCTATTGACGCTCCGAGAGCAGAGGTTTCAAAGTGGGCTCCCAAGATGCTCACAACTAAAGTTCCTGTTGATAAGATAAGAGAGGTTATCGGTTCGGGCGGAAAGGTTATTCAGAAGATTTCTGCTGATTGCGAGGTAAAGATTGACATCAATGACGATGGAAATGTTTTTGTATCCGGAATTGACGCTGAAAAGTGCAAGGCTGCTATTTCTATCATCAACACTATTGCCTTTGACCCCGAAATCGGCGCTATCTACAAGGGCAAGGTTGTCAGAATAATGAACTTCGGTGCTTTCGTTGAGATAGCTCCCGGCAAGGACGGACTTGTTCACATCTCCAAGCTCGACACAAACAGAGTCGGCAAGGTTGAGGACGTTGTTTCTATCGGTGATGAGATAGTTGTCAAGGTTGTTGAAATTGACGACCAGGGCAGACTTAACCTCAGCCGTAAGGATGCACTTGCTGATATCGCTGCTAAGAAGGCAGAAAATAAGTAAGGACAAAAGAATATTAAAATTAAGCGCCGCAAATGTACAGTCTGCGGCGCTTTTATCTTAAGTGCGGCATATGTATGCCGTGAGCTTTGAATTAGTTTATAAAGGAACGGTGAACAAAATGCGTTCGGAAAAAGAAATGCTTGAAATAATCATATCGGCAGCCGAGACTGACCCGATGATAGAAAGTGCCTTTTTGTGCGGCTCAAGGGCTGCCCCAAGTGCCGTTAAGGACATTTATCAGGACTATGATGTTGAGTATTACGTCAAGGACATCAAGCCGTACTGGAACAACAAAGCATGGCTTGAGAGCCTGTTCGGAAAGATTTTGATACTTCAAACCCCTGATATCATGGACAATCCGTCGCTTACCGCTGAAACCGGCAGTAAGTTTACATACCTTTGTATATATGAGGATGGTGTCAGAATAGACCTTACAGTTCGCTCCGCACCGTTTGCGGACAACGGTGAGCCTTACATAGTCCTTTTGGACAAATCGGGTAAACTACTCAAAGCTCGGTACGGTGATGAAAGCATTTACCATGTTCGCAGACCGTCTCAGACTGAGTTTTCCAACTGCTGTAACGAGTTTTGGTGGTGCTTAAATAACGTTGCTAAAGGCATTGCAAGAGATGAAATACCTTATGCAATGGCGATGCTCAACGAGCCTGTTCGGGATATGCTCAATAAAATGCTTGGCTATTATATAGGAACACTGACCGATTTTTCTGTTTCAATAGGCAAGATGGGGAAATATCTGAAAAGATACCTTCCCGAAAATATCTACGCCAAGTACTTAAAGACATATCCTGTCGGAAATGCAGAGAGGATATGGACGGCTGTAATAGCAGCGTGCAAGCTGTTTTCGGATGTTGCCAAGATTACTGCCGGCGATTTGGGTCTTGAATACAATATCGATGAGGAAAACGGCGCAAGAAGGTATATTATAGGCGTCAGAGACGGTGAGTATACCCGCACAGCAGCTGATTATAGCGATTTATAATGTGCTTAAGCGTATTCCGAGCAGCAAGATATGCTTTTAAAACCAATAAATCCGCAGCCTTAAACACTAAGACTGCGGATTTTAAAGTTTTGAAGATTTCCGCTCCACATATTTCATTTTAAATCGCACTCAGTGCTACATTATCTTATTCAACACGCACTTTATGACAACAGAAACAAGCAGCTGGCAGGCTGCCGCAATAATAAGCGCCTTGCTTGCGTCGGGACTTTTTACCAATAATCCTGCGATAATCATCAGCTCCGATGTATATATAATTATCGGATTACCCGATTTCGCCCTTATAGCCGCATAACGCTCATCGTTTTCGGCGTTAAATGCAAGCCTTAGCTTTTTTTCGTTTTTAAGTGTTCTGAAGCTGCTGATAGACATCAAAGCGAGCGACAATGCGATTACAGATCCGAAGCCTGTCAAAAATCCAAGCTTGAACGGAGCTATTTCTCCCAATGAATCCTTAATTATAAATGCTTTTAAGATAAACGCTGCGATTATGAGCAGGCATAAAACAGCGCAGATTATGCCCCTCGACCTTAATTCTTTTTTGAACTTTTCAATTGAATTTTGCATATTTAAGACATTCCCTTCTTAATAAAAGTCAGGCTTTCGCCGGCTATGTACGGATTTTTAATCAGAGCAATCCTTTTTTAGGCATTATTTACTTAGAAGTGCGGCAAAAAGCCTGCGGCTTAAAAATTTATTCTCGGATATGGACTTACTTTTTTACTCATCATATTCGGATAGGTCAAATACCTCTTCAATTGACAGCCCGAAGCACTTAGCTATTTTATAAGCTAACGGCAGGGAAGCTATGTATTTGCCCGTTTCTATGGAGGTTATGGTTTGTCGCGTCGTGCTGACGGCAAGCGCCAACTCCTCCTGCGACATTTTTTTGAGCTTGCGAAGCTCTTTTATTTTAGTTTTCATTAGCCCTCCTTGTTTCACACTTGTAAAGTTAACTTTGCAGTTTCAGTATAGCACGCCTCGCTGTATTTGTCAAGCATACTTTGCATTTTTGATGTGCCGAAGTGCGAAGGTTATGTGATTCAGTAAAAAGCATCATATTAATTTTAGCTTAGATCGCACAAAAATAAGCGGTACGATCCGCCTTAAGCGATTGTACGGCTTGTTAACGCTCAGCTTTGCAGAACTGCTGTGTCATTTTGAACGTGAATATACATAGTGCCCGTTCGCATAGTAAAACCGCCGATTAACTCACGCAAACAGCGATGAATTAATCGGCGGATGTGCTTATATGTGTAAAAGTGTCTGCGCAATCAAGAAGTAAGCCAAAAGCGATATTGCGTCGACAATGGTCGTTATAAACGGACTTGCCATAACAGCAGGGTCAAATCCGATGGCCTTTGCAGCAATAGGCAGTGAACAGCCTATGAGCTTTGCTATAAATACCGCCAAAACAAGCGTTATGCAAACGACTAAAGCCACCATAACGGTTATGCTCTCGTTGCCCAAAAGAAGCCTATCTACGAGCATGATTTTGCCGAAGTTTGTTACCGCCAAGACTACGCCGCAGAGCAATGATACTCTGATTTCCTTCCAGATTACCTTGAAAACGTCTCTTAGTTCAATGTCACCAAGGGATAAGCCACGGATGATTGTTACCGATGCCTGTCCGCCGGCGTTACCGCCTGTGTCCATAAGCATGGGGATAAATGCTGTCAGTGCAATTCCGACTCCGACACTTGCCGAAAGCTTATCTTCAAAGCCTGTTATTATCATGCCTGTAAACGTCGCCGAAACCATCAACAAAAGCAGCCACGGAATACGCTTTAAGAAGGTTTCGAAAACGCCTGTTCTGAAATAGGGCTTATCAGACGGCACGATAGCAGCCATCTTTTCGATATCCTCGGTGTTTTCCTCCTGCAAGACGTCGATAGCGTCGTCAACAGTTACGATACCTACAATTCTGTTCTCGCCGTCGACAACCGGCAGGGACAACAGGTCGTATTTCGCAAGGGTTGTGGCAACGGTTTCTTTGTCCTCCTTGGTGCCGACGCTTATCAGGTTTTCGCTCATGATTTCTTCAATCTTTGTGTTGTCGGAAGCGGTAACAAGCTCTAAAAGCGAGACAACACCTATAAGCTTTCTTTCCTGAGTGACGTAGCAGGTATAAATAGTTTCTTTTGCAACGCCTACCTGACGGATTTTTGCAAAAGCTTCGCCGACTGTCATATCCTTGCCCAAGTAGACGAACTCAGGCGTCATAAGGCTTCCGGCTGAGTCGTCGGGGTATGCCAAAAGCTCGTTTATCTGACGTCGGGTTGCTTCGTCGGTGTTTTTAAGAATTCTTGATACGACGCTTGCCGGCATCTCCTCGATGATGTCAACGGTGTCGTCGAGGAAAAGCTCGTTTACCATTTCCTTTATTTCTTTATCGGAAAAGGCATTTATCAGCTGCTCCTGCTGCTCGGATTCAAGATAAGCAAATGTTTCAGCGGCAAGCTCCTTCGGCAAAAGCCTGAAGATAATGGGGACGTCCTTCGCTTCTGCTTCGTCGAATATGGAAGCGATGTCCGTCGGGTTCATTTGCTGCATGATAAGCTTCAGCTCAGCGAATTTGCGCTGCTCTAATAGCTTGATAACAATGTCGAAAATAGTTGTTTTTTCCATCAAAAAGACCTCCGATTTCTTAAGAATCAGAGGGAAGGCAGGTTATATTAAGGCGCAAAACGCAAGACATTTTCGCCTGAAAAATATAACGCTTTTCCCTCGGGGAATTGTCGGGCTACTGCCTGCGTCCACGCTGTTTCACTCCTTTATGGTACATTAATTTTATAACATAATATTTATTTTACAACAATTGAGCGGCAGTGTCAAGAAATAATGTTAAGATATCCGTATAATGATTTGAAACCATTAGGGACATATATAAAACTGCTTAAAAAGATGATATTGCAATTGTTAAGGACTTTTGATATAATTAAGCAAAATAATTATGAATATATTAGCTCACTTTTTGACGAACCGGGCTTATTTTAAATCATTTGCTTTTTGAAAGGAAGGATACTGATGAAAAGAGAACTTTTTAATCTTGACTGGCTGTTTGCGCTCAAGGAAATAGGCGGACTGCCGTGTGACGATGAATTTAAGTCGGTTGATGTACCACATGACTGGCTGATTTTCAATACAAATGCGCTGTATGCCGACGGCGACGGTTGGTATAAAAAAAGGTTTACCCTAAACGATATTGAAGGAAAGCTTTATATATTGCGCTTTGAGGGCGTTTATATGGACAGTGAGGTATTCCTGAACGGCAAAAAGATATACGAGTGGAAATACGGATACACAACCTTCGATGTTATTCTTGACGGCGTTGTCGAGGGTGAAAACGAGATAGAAGTTGTCGTTCACCACAAGTCGCCCAATACAAGGTGGTATTCGGGTGCAGGAATTTTCAGAAACGTATGGCTTACAGAATGTGAAGGGTCAAGGATTGTCCCTGACGGCACATATTTCTGCGCAAGCTGTGTCAGCGGCAGCGAGTGGAGCGTTACAGTCGACACTGAGGTCACGGGTGAAGGAGAGGCTGTAGTCCGACATACTATTTCGGACGCTGAAGGCGGCATTGTCGAGACGATTGAAAAGTCATGTGTGCTTACCGATGAGGTGTCAAGAGTCAGCCAAAGCTTTAATCTCGACGGAGTTCACGTCTGGGATATAAACGACACGTATTTATATACACTTAAAACCGAGCTGATTAAGGACGGCAGGGCTGTTTATGAAATCTGCGAGCGTGTCGGCTTTAAAACAGTTGAGTTTACAAATAACGACGGATTCTTCCTCAACGGAAGAGCAGTTAAGCTTCACGGCGCTTGTATGCACCACGACATGGGTGCTTTAGGCTCGGCAGTCAACAAGAACGCAGTTCGCCGCCAGCTTGAAAAGCTCAAGGATATGGGTGTTAACGCTATAAGAACCTCTCACAATCCGCCGTCTGTTGAGCTTATGGAGCTTGCCGACGAAATGGGAATAATGATTGACTCCGAAGCTTTCGATATGTGGGAGCTTAAAAAGACCGACTATGACTATGCAAGATTCTTCCCCGAGTGGCACGAGCGTGACGTCAGAAGCTGGATAAGGCGGGACAGAAACCATGTGTCTGTTATAATGTGGAGCATAGGAAACGAGATTTACGATACTCATGCTTCGGCGCATGGCGTTGAGCTGACAGACGAGCTTACCCGATGCGTCAGAATAGACGACTACAATTCGCTCCATCCTATAACCATAGGCTCAAACTATATGCAGTGGGAGGGTGCGCAGAACTGCGGTGAGCATATTGATGCAGTCGGCTATAACTATGCCGAGCGCCTTTATGACGAGCACCATGAAAAGCACCCTGATTGGGTTATCTATGGCAGTGAGACTGCTTCGACAATTCAGTCAAGAGGTACATATCACTTCCCGGCAGAAAAGCTTACAACAACTCACGACGACCACCAGTGCTCATCTTTATTAAACTGCGCAACAGGCTGGGGCTCGCCGAGCGTTGAGTACAACATCACTCAGGACAGAAATCATAAATTCTGCTTGGGTCAGTTCATCTGGACGGGCTGGGACTATATCGGTGAGCCGACGCCATACTGGACCAAAAACTCATACTTCGGTCATATAGACACCGCAGGCTTCCCAAAAGACAGCTTTTATGCTTACAAGGCTGAGTGGAACGACAAGGCCGAGCCATTTGTACACCTTTTGCCATACTGGGACTTCAATGAGGGTCAGCTGATTGATTTATTCATCTTTTCAAATTGCTCAAGAACCGAGCTGTTCTTAAACGGCAGGTCATTAGGGGACTATGTCCATAACCATACAGACGGAGATAGGCTCACAGGTCGCTGGCAGGTTCCTTATGAAAAGGGCGAGATAGAGGCTGTCGGGTACGACGAAAAGGGAAATATAGTATGCCGTGAGACAAGGCATTCCTTCGGCGACGCCGCCGAGATATCCTTAAAGCCCGATAAATCCGAGCTTAAGGCAGACGGTGAGGACTTGATTTTCATCGAGATATCCATGCTCGATAAGGATGGATATACAGTTGAAAACGACCGCTCAAGGGTTAATATAGAGGTTGAAGGAGCGGCAAGGCTTGTCGGCACGGACAACGGAGATTCTACCGACTACGACCAGTATAAGGAATCCCAAAGAAAGCTCTTTAACGGCAGACTTATTGCCATCATCGCCGCAAGAGACTATGCCGGTGAGATAACGGTAAGGGCGCAGTCTATGGGACTTCCCGAAAAGGCTATAAAGCTTTTGGCTGTTCCGGCTGAAAAAAGAAACGGCATTTGCTGTGCTGTAGAGAACTATCAGAGCGAGAGATCCTGTGAAATTCCTGTCAGAAAGCTTGAGCTTAAGGTCAGCAGTCAGACGTTGACTCCCGATTGTGCTGTCGCAGAAGCTACAGTTGAAATTTTGCCGAAGATTTCAACATACAGCTTAGATGATGTTTACTTCAAGGCAATAAGCCATTCCGGAGTTGAAACAAACCTCGTTAAAATAGAAAAGAAGGACGGCAAAGCCATCATAACGCCGTCCGGCGATGGTGAATACCGAATAAGGGCATACTGCAAAAACGGCACGCCGTATGAGGAGATTATATCTGAAATTGAGATGAAAAACTCCGGCTTCGGCTTGGCAAGCTTTGACCCGTATACAGATGTAGTATGCGCATCCTTGTGTTCTGAAACAAATGAGCCTTTGCAGGATGTTTTCGAGGGCGGTCTTCAAACCTTGCATGGCAAGGATACCTATTTGACCTTTAAAAACGTCGACTTCGGTAAGGTTGGTTCTGATACTTTAGTCATGGGAATATACAGCTACAATTCAGGACCGATTCCGTTTGAGCTTACTGACGATGACGGAAACGTATTAGAGAGCCTTACCTATCAGCATCAGTCGGTATGGAACCACTATATGTATAACACCTTCAAGCTTTCAAGAAAGTATACCGGCGTTATGAACATAACAATTTTGTTCCATGAGCAGCTTCGCTATAAGGGCTTTAAGTTTATCAAGTCCGACAGAGTAGGTGAGGAGATATCAGCCTTAGACAACAGCGGAATTTACGGCGATTCCTTTACACTTTGCTCCGACTCAATAAAGGAGATCGGAAACAACGTAACTATTGAGTTTACCGACTTCGATTTCGGTGAGGACGGAATAAGCGCAGTTGAGATAAAGGGCAGGTCGCACAACGCTAACGACACTATTCACGTCAGGTTTACAGGTGAAAGCGGTCAGGACAACCAGATAGTCGAGTTTGTGGGAACGGATGAGCCGGTTACAAGGCGTTTTGAGCTTAACAGGGTAGTAGGAAAGCAGGATGCTAAGCTTGTGTTCCTGCCGGGCTGCAAATTTGACCTTTATTCTATTAAGTTTATTAAATAAGTAAAACTGAATTGAAACGGAGCAGGGAAAGCTTGCTCCGTTTTTCATGGAAAAATCTTTGATTTTGAGTAAAGACCGGCTTTGTCTTTTACCGTTTTATGAGAAAAAACTTGTTTCGTTTTTCTTGCATTCCGCCAAGCTTTATGCTATAATCAATCTGAATTATTATGAATTGATTTTTTCGGAGGAAGAATATGCTGCTCATAGACGAGATGAATATTAAGCTCGCAGAATACCGTCCAAAGCTGAAGGAGCTTCATTCGGTACTTAACATTGAAGCTGCAAAGGAAGAAATAGAACAGCTTCACAATAAAGCGGCTGAGCCTGATTTCTGGGACGATATGGACAAATCCCAAAAGATACTTCAGCGCACAAAATCGCTTGAAAACGCCGTTGAAAACGACAAGAGACTGAATGTCCAGGCTGAGGACATTGCCACAATGATAGAGATGTACAATGAAGAGCCTGACGACGACCTTATAAACGACATTAAAGCCGAGCTTGAGGACTTCTGCGAAAAGATAGATAAGCTGACCCTTTCAACCCTGCTGACAGGGGAGTACGACAAGTCCAACGCCATTTTAAACTTCCATGCAGGAGCAGGGGGAACAGAGGCTCAGGACTGGACACAGATGCTTTTGAGAATGTATATCCACTGGGGAGAACAGCACGGCTATAAGGTATCGGTTTTAGATTCAATCGACGGCGGAGACGCAGGCATAAAGTCAGCATCTGTCATAGTTGAGGGTGAAAACGCTTATGGCTATTTAAAGAGTGAAGCGGGAGTTCACAGACTGGTAAGAATATCTCCGTTTGACGCTTCGGGCTCACGTCACACATCCTTCTCCGCTTTAGAGGTCATGCCTGAAATTGACGATGATTTGAGCGTTGAGATTAGACCTGAGGACATAAAGATGGACGTTTTCCGTGCCAGCGGCGCAGGCGGTCAGCACATCAATAAAACCTCCTCAGCAGTAAGACTCACTCATATACCCACAGGACTTGTAACCTCCTGTCAGACACAGAGAAGCCAGGTTCAGAACCGTGAATATGCAATGAAGATGCTTGTTTCAAAGCTGGTTGAGATCAAGGAAAGAGAGCATTTGGCTAAGATTGAGGATATAAAGGGAGTCCAGAAGGAAATAGCATGGGGATCACAGATACGCTCTTATGTATTTATGCCGTATACCTTAGTTAAGGACCACAGAACAGGCTTTGAAAACGGAAACGTTCAGGCTGTTATGGACGGCGAGCTGGACGGATTCATCAACGCTTATTTAAAGGCGCTTTCAAACGGGACCTTGGAGAAGTAAAGCCATAAAAACAGTATCACTTATGCGAAAGGGTGGCTATAAATGATAGATTCAAGATGCGGTCTTCACTGCACAGGCTGCGAGTATAAGTCAAGCTGTAACTGCGGCGGATGCATTGAGACAAACGGACGCCCTTTTCACGGCGAATGCCCTGTTGCCAAGTGTTGTCAGGACAAGGGATTAGTTCATTGCGGCGAGTGCGATGTTATGCCGTGTGAGCTTTTAACTCAGTATTCCTGCGACCCTGTTCACGGCGACAACCCGGCAGGAGCAAGAATAGAGCAGTGCAGAAAATGGAAGGCTGAAAGTGAAGCTGAGTGCGCTGTAAAGTAAGTCGTAAATTAATTAAGCAATATAAATTTCATATTTAGGAGGACAATATCATGATTATTCATTCAATCAACGAACCGTTATTCAAGGACTACGGCAAGGTAGTCGAGGGCTATGACGTCAGCGAGCTTTTAAAGGTTATGGACGAGGTGACACCTTTGCCCGAGGCAGTAGTGTACGTTCCCGAGCAGCCTGAAATGCAGGCACTTCCCATTGCCAAGGAGATTTCCGACAGGCTCTACGGCGGTATGCCCGTTCAGCTCGGCTGGTGCAACGGTCACAACACCAAGCTCAACTGCCTGGAGTATCACCGTGACAGCGAGATAAACCTCGGAACAAAGGATTTCATCCTTCTTTTAGGCAAGCAGGGTCAGATAGGCGACGACTGGATGTTTGACACTGCCGACACAGTTGCCTTCAAAGTACCTGCAGGCGTTCTGGTTGAGGTTTACGCTACAACACTTCACTATGCTCCTTGTTCTGCAAGCAAGGGCGAGGGCTTTAAGGTTTTAGTTGCACTTCCCAAGGGAACAAACACCGATAAGCCTGAGTTCACAG
>ULUB01072451.1_pt1 | contig 14054 bp, 11 predicted proteins | sample 1958111 | NCBI WGS metagenome assembly ULUB01 (sample SAMEA4835749, study PRJEB28245) | human gut metagenome | biome: gut microbiome; material: fecal sample | place: Denmark | collected 2008
AAACTTAACAATGTCACACACCAGTTGGAAACGGCAAAGATAGAGGTGCAAAAGCCGTTTCCTGCGGAGGAAGAACTGAAGGAGAAGATGGAACGGTTAGCGGAACTGGATGCCTTGTTAAATATGGATGAAAAAGGCGGGACACCGGTACTTGAAAATGAACCGACGGTGACTCCTTTGGGCGAATGGCTGTTAGAACATCTTCTGCCGGAATTTATGGAAGAGTATGAAATGACAGAGGAACGGGCGAGAGAAGTGTTGTTAGACGCCCTGCCGGAAGAAGAAAGCGAAGTGGTCTGTTTTTCTTCGGAGCAGAATGCAGAGAGCCTTGATAGTGAGGAAATGCAAAAGCAGATGTCAGAATATATGGATGGTGATTTTTATGCTATACCGGTATCGGATACGGAATACCTGATTGCACCGAAAGTGGAGCAGGACAGTGTGATTTATCTGCGTTCCATTTTAAGCCAGTTGGGAGATTCGGTATTATCTTCACCGGCAATGAAATCCCATGCTGCGTATGAGTATGATTCCGGAACAAACCGGATGAAGCCGTTTGACCATATGAGAATACTGAGAGGACTTTGTGCGGTAGGAGAAGAAAAACATATTTACCATGCAAAATCACGAGAACCAACAGAGACAAGAACATCCAACTTGGCACAAGTACATTAAAGCAGCGTTTGGACATCATGTCCAGACAGAAAGAAAAGAGGTAAAACGAAATGAAGAGTTATAGCGAATTTATGGAGTATATCAAAGAGAATGTAACGGATTATCTGCCGGAACGGTTTGAAGAGGCGGAGATTAGTATTCAGCAGGTAGTGAAAAACAACGATGTTGTGTTAGATGGATTGAGTATTCGCAATCCAGACAGCAATATTTCACCTAATATTTATCTGAATCCATTGTACGAGCAGTATCAGAAGGGAAGAAATCTGGATGAACTCGTATCCGGTATTGCAGATACTTATATTGAAAATATGGAGCCGATTGAAAACAGAACTTTTCAGGTTCAGATTGAGGATATAAAGAATTATGAGGTAGTAAAAGAAGAAATCTTTCCAAGACTTGTGAATCTCGAAAAGAATACGACCCGTTTGCAGAATGTTCCTTATATGCAGAGAGAGGATCTGGCAATCACTTATCATGTGAAAGTGTCAGGAAATAGAGATTCAATAGGCTCGTTGATGATTACAAATGAATTAATGGAAGTTTATGGGGTGACAAAGGAAAAATTACATACCCAGGCAATGGAAAATATGGAGCGGTTATCGCCACCGGTATTTTTACCACTTGGTGAAATGATAGTTGATGTTATGACAGAAGATTTTGGAAGAAATGAAGGGGTTTCTCAGGAAGAAGCAAAAGAGTATGTAAAAGATATGATTCCGACAGGAGGACCGAACGTATATTGTTTGACAAATCAATATAAAATGAATGGAGCAGTCGGCATCATGAGTGAGAGCATACAGCAGATGGTGGCAGACAGGGTAGGTGGAGATTATTATGTTCTTCCGTCATCCGTACATGAAGTGCTGATCGTACCTCAAAGTGCCGGCATGGATCCGGAAGAACTTACGGATATGGTAAATACGGTGAATGAAGGATGCGTAATGCAAGATGAAATTTTATCGGATCATGTTTATCAATACGATGCGAAAGAACATAAACTTAGTCTTTGCGCTCCGGCAAAAGAGATGAAACAGGAGCAGACAATGGAACAGAACCGGCAGCCTGCATTTGAAGAAAAGAGTATCGATGCCACAAAGCAGCCGGAACAAAGTCACGAACCAATCAAGCATAGTGGCAGAAGTCATTAGTCAGGAGGGTGTCATATGAGTGAGAGAAAAAGGATAGAAATTGATTCGTTAGAAGAACTCAAACAACTGATTGAAGAAAAGGATGAAGATACCATGCTGGTGATAACAATGGAGGTGGTTTCGGATGAGTCATGAATTAAAGCAGGTGGACGTTCGGTTAAAACTGACCGACAAAGAGAGTGTGTTCAGCAGGGAAACTATTGATACGCCAGAGAAAGCGGTTTCTGTCCTGGCACCGGTGTTAGCAGAACTTGACCGGGAGGAAGTTTGTGTTGTCAATCTGGATGGAAAAGGACGCCCCATCAATTTCAGTGTAGTCAGTATCGGAAGTGTCAATACTTCTTTTGTGACAGGAAGAGAGTTATATAAATCTGCTATTTTATCAAATGCGGCAGCAATGATCATGCTGCATAACCATCCTTCGTCGGATCTTAAGATGAGTATGTCAGACCGCAATATAACGGAGAAGATGATGTACGCCGGCATTTTGCTGGATATTGATTTTTATGACCATATCATAGTGGCAGGAAGAACAGGAGAATTGTTTAGTATGCGGGAAAATGTACCAGAATTATTTGATTCAAAGCGTTATGCACGTTCCCTTTCTCAGGTGGCAGACAGTGTGAGAGAGGAGGCATCTTATCATGGGATGCCTCCAACTACTTATGAGATTCTGCAGATCAGGGAGGGGAGCAATGGAGAAGCCTATCGCTTTTTTAAAATGAGTCATGTGCGGGCGGGTGGCTTGCAGGTAAAGGCAGAAGATTATGAGTCGATGTATAAGGAAGAATTGAAGCCGGGAGAAACCCTGGACACCATATATGAACGGTTTAATATCCACCGTCCGAAGGATTTTACAGGGCACTCGCTATCGGTAAGCGATGTGATCGTTTTGGAATCCGAGAGTGAGAAAAAAGCATTCTATGTGGATTCCTTTGGCTTTTCTGAATTGAAAGACTTCTTTGTGGAAAGGTTTGAACGGACGGAACAACAGAAGAAAATGATTGCCGGTTTCCGTGAGAAAACAGAAACGTATTTTCGTCCGGTAGAAGGGATGAATGCAACAGAAGTGGAAGATGCGGTTCGGGATTATCTGATGGATACGATAAGACGACAGGATTTATTGATACAGATTGGTGAGGTTATGGTTTATGGAAGCCGATGCCGGGGAACAGAAAAAACGACTTCGGACATCGACATCGTAGTTGAATACAAGGGAGATATTCGGGAAGATGATTTATTTAATCTGTTCCATGAGGATGAATTTCTCCTAGGAAATCATAAGGTGGATATCAATCCGATTCAAGCGGACAAGTCCGGAAATATCGCAGAGTATTTGCAGCAAGCCACAATTTACATGGAAAGTGAGATGGTGTTTTCTATTGGAAACAGGTATATCTATATCCAGGATGCAACAGAAGGGTATGACTATACCATTTATGGATTGGATATGAAAGAGATTGACGGTGGCGTATATGATGATCTGGACATATCCATCTATGAGGCACTGGATGAAATCGTAGCAGATCTGCGAGAATATCCGGATGGTAACATCGTAAAAGGAAATGTTAGAAAAGATTCACCACTGGTTCCGGTCAATTTAGATGAATTTGAAGAAGCCGTAGAACGTAGTCAGTATGTTCCACCGAAAATCACTTATACGGTTGCTGAGTGCGGTGAGTTTCATTCCATGGGAAGATACCGAGATAATATAGAAAACGTCAATGAGGCAATCGCTCTTTGGAATGAGTATAAGAAAGGAACTCTTAATGGCGTTCCGAGCATTGGCATTTTGGTACATACACCCGGACAAACAGAACTGGAAGATGTGCAAGTGGATCTGGTGTCCGGCAAGACAATGGATTTGGATATGATACGGTATTATCCGGCAATCCATACGGAAGAAGCCGCCATTCAAAAGATTTGTGAGTTGGTTGAAAATCTCCATGATGTAGAGGTGATCGGCAAAGTGCCGGAGAATGTGTCAGCAGAACTAATCATTCGTGAATTTGATCCAAAGCAGGAGATATATAATGAGGAAGAACGAAGTTTGATTAAGGAATATGCTTTGCAGGTGAAGGACATGCAGAAAACCAAAGGATTAGCAAGGTGCATTTGTTATCAGGAGAAGTTTGGAAACCAGGATGTTGCTCTTGCCATGATTACGGCAAGGGAGGAGATAGAAGAGGTGAAGAGAGGGGGACAGGAGTATGTAAAACAAATTAAATGAGATAATATTCTTTCTATATAGCAAGAAATGGAGTATAATAAAGATGAAAGGAAAGTCAATGTTTGGTAATTGATAAAAATATAGTATTGTTACTAGGGGGTAATCTCATGGATCTTGATGCCAAGGAAAAAATAATGATAAGCCATTATTCGTCTGTTTTTACAGATTATAGTTTTGATGAATATGATGTATTAGGTTTTTTAATAGTCGCTCGAAGATTGATTCGCAATAATAAATACAGCAATATTTTAGAATTTGCAGACCTTATTGCTCATAGAGAAAGAAATAGAGGGCAGGTGTTTGATGCAATAAAACAAGCTATTGATAATCAGTACGAAACATATGATAATAACAAGACTGTAAAAGGGTATAATGGTACTACAGAAGATAGTTGGAAAAACGAATGGAAAATGTTGTTTGGTGAGCTGGGCATTTTGTATAACAAGAGATTGATGGATGAGATAACATTATGTATTTGTTCATTAGCAAGTGGTAGTGTATATAAAAAAAATGAGCAGTCGTTTGGAAAAATGTATGCTTTTTTTAATACAGAAACTATCGCCCTCATGACGACGGAAGGCAATCCTGATTCGTTAAGTGTATGGTACTTTGTGTACAAAGGGATAACTGCTGAGATAAAAAATAAATATGGTTATCAACATTGCAAGGAAGCGTTTGAAACAAAGAGAATAGATGGTGATTTGGTATTGATGACGAAAGAGGGGACGATTTTTTTAAAATTGAAAAATGGAGAAAGCGCATTATAATGTACTCAAGGTCAGGTGTTGTGATGATTTTTTGCGATAAATAATTTAATACAGTAAAAGGAAAGAATTACTTCGGTAGTTCTTTTTTTCATACTTAAAACAAGAACAGGAGGTTAAAACAAATGCTAAAAATATTCAGAAAGGACTCGCTGACTCCACAGACGGAACGCATTTACAAAGTTCCGTTGTGTATCCAGGATACGATACCGATCTATCGAATATCAGAAAACGGTATCTTTGAGTTGGAGAGTCCGACAAACAAAGACGGAGTGAAAAAGAAGATTCACCAGTTTGACAGGATGTATCTGTTTGAGGATATTAACTTTTCCACGCAGGATGAGGAAGAAAAAGAAGAAACCGGCAAGCGGTTTGAAACGCTGCTTCGGTCAATGAATGTCAGCTACAAGGTGATTGTATCCAATCATTATGCCGACAATGGAAGGCTGCGGGAAGAAATTCTGCAGAAGGCAGTCAGCAAAGAAATGGAGCCTTTGGCGAAAGAATACCACAAGCTGATTGAAAAGCGATTGCAGGAAGGTCGGGGAGGTCTTTTGCAATCCAAGTATTTTATTGTCAGCTGCAGGAAGCCGGACTATGAAAGTGCCAGAAATTATTTCAATACGATAGAATTTTCCATACAGCAGTTATTTCACCGATTGGGGAGCTGTTTGATACCATTAGATGCCACGGAACGCTTGCGAGCATTACACAGTTATTATCGCATGGGTGACGAGGCATCTTTTTCTTTTAACTGGAATGAATATCTGCATCTGAAACGGGACTGGAGAAATGACATTATCAATACTTCTTTACGGGAGCATCCGGAATATCTGGAGATGGAGGGTGGAAGCTGCGCCTGTGTGATGTTTATCAGAAAATACCCGAACGGTTTGACGGATCAATTCTTAAATGAACTGACAAACATGGACTTCCCGATCATTTACTCGATGGATGTGGAGCCGCTTGACAATGATGTGGCATATCAGATGGTGATGAAAAAGTACATGTCTAATGAGCGAAGCATTAACCGTGAGCAGGAGTTGAAAAACGAAAATGGAGATTATTCTACCAACATCAATTACGAGAGGAGAAAGCAGCAAAGAGATACAGAGGAGATGCTTGATCGTATTTCTTCATTTGATGAGCGGCTTCTTTATGTGGGGATCACCATTGTGGTAAAAGCGGCTTCAATGGAAGAACTGGAGGAGCGGACAGAAAAGGTGCGTATCATTGGAAAAACACACAACATGGATATTGTTCCACATTCGTATCGACAGCTTGATGCGTTGAATACATCATTGCCGACGGGAGCAAGATTTGTTGATACGATGCGGACAATTACCTCTGAGGAACTTTCCATTTTCATTCCGTTTAATGTGCAGGAGATTCATGATGATTTGGGATACTGCTATGGCTTTAATAAGGTATCCAAAAATCTGATCATAGGAAACCGTAAATTATTAAAGAATGGAAACGGGATGGTGTTTGGTGTTCCGGGTTCCGGAAAGTCCTATAATGAGAAATCAGAGATGGGGCAGGTGTTATGCTTCTCAAAGGATGACATTATCGTGGTAGATCCAATGGGAGAATACAAAGACATTGCTGCGGCGTGGGGCGGTCAGTATATCAATCTGACACAGTCTGCGGAAAATGTTTTTTATGTCAATCCGTTCCATGTACCGGATGTTGTGCCGGACATTGACCGCTTTGTGGCGGAAAAAGCTGAGTTTGCTTATGCAATCTGTGAACAGGCATTGAAACCGGTGCCGCTTACCAGCAGACACATCGCAGTAATTGATAAGGCAGTCAGCCATATGTATGAGGAATACTTTAAGAAGCGAAAAGACAAAAGACGGACACGAAACCGTCCGGAATCTCCGACAATTCCGGTAATGAGAGATTATATTCTTGAGCATTACGAGGGGAATGAGGCAGCACAGGAGATTGTAGACCAGTTGGAGGTATTTGCAGATGGTACGCTTGACATTTTTGCCAGAGAGCAGTCCATATCTGATGAGAACCGATTTACTGTGTACGGATTTTCAGAGCTGGGAAAACGAATGCGAGCAATGGCAATGCTTGTGATGATTGAAAGTATCACGGCTAAGATCAAGTATAATCAGTCGGATGGAGTTGCTACATGGGTTTATGTGGATGAGATGCACGAACTTTGGGGAGAAGAATACAGTTTACATGCACTGGAGAAGATGTGGCGTGAGGTCCGTAAGCGTGGTGGTATCTGTACCGGGATGAGCCAGAACCTGATTGATGCACAGAGAAACCGTTCTACGAAAACAATGGTTTCCAACTCCGAATTTATGCTTTTGCTGGATCAGGGAACAATGGACAAGGAAGCGGTAGAAGATTTGTTTGATATTTCTTCCGAGCAACTTGCTTGTGTGAATGGAGCAGAGCCGGGAATGGGACTGATCCGGTTTGGCGATAAGATCGTCCCGTTTGATAATACGATGGAAAAAGACAGTAGTCTGCATCAGTTATTTAATACCAATTTTCATGAAATGGTTAATGACAGAAATGCGAAGCAAACATTGAAAAAATAAGAGAAAATAAGGGCAGATGAATTGACGAAAATCGTTGAATTATGGCGGAAAAAATGATATATTAGTTGCATGGCGTAAGCCATAGGAAAGTACCCATGACAGGGTGGTAGCCTCCCAACACCGAATGACCGGCTTGCCGGAATACATAGGAAGGGAGGTGGCGTGAATGACAGCTTTTGAAATCCTTTCGATTTTCATCGGCATATTAACATTGTTATGTGCCTTTGGTAGTCTTGTTATAGCGTTGCTTGCCTTTCTCAATAAGAGAAACAAGCGAAAATAAAAATGCCTATCCTGTCTGCCAACAGGATAGGCGGTGTCCGTAAGGACATCTAAATTTCCCTGGGAGCATCCACTTTGGAGTGGGTACTTTCCTTTTCTAATATCAATATATCATATTTCCCCAAAACATTCAACAGAAAAATCAAAAGAATACATACAGCCCACTGAATATAATTGGAGGTGGCAGCGAATGGATCATCTTGACAAAGAGGTCATTGAATCATTAAGTGAGCCGGCGAAGCGTGTGTTCAAAAGTCTGGATTATCGTTCCAAACAGCGAATGTTAAAGAAAGCCAGAGAAATGGCTAAGACAGAAAAAATGAAACGGCGGAAAAAGAGTCGGTTTAAGAAAAAAGGCATTGAAAAATGGAATAAAGGCAAAAAGCAGAAGAAGGGCAGTTCATCCAAAAGTGAGCGTGTCCTTTTTTCTATTCACGAAACAAGGGAGCTTATGGTGCAGTCCATGCATCTGATGCTGCTTGGAAGCAGTGTGGCAGATGATTTTTATGAAGAAAGAAATGCGGATCATACAGAAGATCCCCCCATCAGGCTTTCTAAAGAAACTGCTAGAAAAGGCGCACATACAGCAGTGGGCGGCATGAAAACACTCGTACATAAAAACATGCAAAGCAGGGAAAAGAGAAAGACTGCAAGAAAGTCAACGGAGAAATCGGCAAGGGCTGTTCAAACGGGAGCAAAAGCAGGAAAATCTTTAGCAAAGACAATACAAAGTGTTGTTCAGGCAGTAGCGGCAAATCCGGCTGTATGGATAGCACTTCTTTTGATTATTCTTATGGCAGCTATCGTGGGAGCAATCGGAGCAGTGGTTGGCTCCGGCGGTGCTGCCAATGAATCACAGGACGGAACCTATCAGGCACAGGTATCTGAAAAGACAGAAAGTTTCCGTGAACTTGTCTCGGAATACTGTGAAAAATATGGAATTGATGATTATGTGGATCTGTGTCTTGCCGTGATCGAACAGGAAAGCGGCGGAACGGAACCGGATGTCATGCAGACGGCACAATCCTATTACAATGTGAATCCACCGATTGACAGTGCAGAAGAAAGCATTGACTGCGGAACGCATGAATTATCGGACTGCCTGACAAAAGCGAAGTGTCAAAGTCCGAATGACATAAAAGGAATTTCTCTTGCCCTGCAGGGGTACAACTTTGGAAATGGTTACATAGACTGGGCATTAAAAAATTATGGCTGTTACACCAAAGAAAATGCTGAAATCTTTTCTGCAAAGATGTGTGCGGAGCTTGGTTACAGTTCTTATGGTGATACCGAGTATGTACCTCATGTACTTCGTTACTATGTGATGAATGAAGAAACCAGTGTATCCAATGAATCCGCCAAAAAGATTTTAGAAGAATTGAAGAAAAATAATACAGCACCGGCGGAGGCGTGGGAGGTGATCGAAAAAGGGGCTTCTCTGATCGGGACGGTGAAATACAGCATGGAGAAACGGCAGTCGGATGGACGGGACAAACCGGAGTTCTTGGACTGCTCTGCTTTTTCCGCATGGGCATTTCATAAAGCAGGAGTGACCAGTGTGCCGTATGGTTCTACGACAGCAACTTTTATCGGTTCCAAAAAGTTTCAGGACATATCTGCTAACCAGTTACAGCCGGGAGACATTGGACTGAAAAGTAAGACAGGTGGAACCGGTGGGGCAAATCATGTTGGGATCTATTGTGGAAAAATGAAAGACGGCAGAGTGGTTTGGCTTCACTGCACCAGTTCCAGCAGTTCTTCCCTGACCGGAAATACAGAGGGACCGATGTTTGGTGTTTATACGAATTTTACTTATTTCAGACGGTTAAAGAAATGGGACAAAAAGTAATGTTTAGACATAATGTCCAGACAGTTAAAGAGATAGGACAAAAAGCAGCGTTTAGACATAATGTCCAGACGGATAAAGAGATAGGACAAAAAATAGCGTTTGGACATTATGTCCAAACGAAACAGAAAGCGAGGAAGTCATGTTAAGAAACATACGAAGATTTTATTGGAAGCAAAGAGACAGGGGACAGGGAAGAAAGACTGTTATGGCAGTGTTGGTAATTTTTATGTTCGTTGCGATTATTGTGGCAGCTATCATAAAAAGTATGATGGGAGGACACGGTGCGGGATTGGAAACGGTTCATAAAAACAACACGGCAACCGGTGCTGCGGTCGTTACAGAAACAGCATCGGGGGCATCTGTAGCTGCGACAGAGACAGCACCGGATCGTGAGCTGCCGGAAGAAACCAAAGAAGCGATTTCTGTGGATACCACAAACCTTAGTACCTTTTTAGGATTTATGTCGGACACAGCTTATCAAGATTTGAAAAATCAGTTGATTCAGATTTGTCAGGACAGGAAATGCAGATCTGTCAAAAAACTGACCTATCAGCAGACGAAGGCATTTGATGTAACCAGTTTTGTTCTTTTGTCAGATGGCAGCGTCTATCAATGCAGCTACAATCTGAAAAGCTGTCAGATGTCACTTTCAGAAACATCATACGATGAAGCGGCAGTCAATCAGATGAAGGAAAAGGAATTACAGGAAGAACAGGCTAAGCTGGAACAGCAGCAAAAGGCAGAAAGGGAAAAGCTGGCAAAAAAGAAGGCGGTTCATAAAAAGAAGAAAGTGAAAAAGAAATCACATAAGACAAAAAAGGACAAGAAAAAGTCGTCAAAAGTCAATTCCGGACGAAAACATAAAAAATAACGCTATTACTACCTGCATAATGGGGTATAAGGGGTATCCCCTTACAAGATATGTGCATGGATGTGTCCACATCATGCGTATCTTGCAAGGCTCGAATGAAGAGATAAAAAGCACATTTTATGTGCCAAAAATGAACATCAAAAAAGCAGTAAAAATGGTATGTTTGGACATTATGTCCAGACAGGCTCAAATAGAAAAGGACATGGTTAGCGTTTAGACATAATGTCCAGACGGAATCAGATTAAAAGAACATAGACAGCGTTTGGACAAAATGTCCAAACAGAAGAAAGGGGTGATTGTTTGAATGACATGAAAACAGAGATTCTCCGAGTACGAATGACACCGGAGGAAAAGGCAGCACTGAATGAGCAGGCAAGCCTGCATCATAAAACCATGAGCGAATATATTCGGAGTGTGGCAAAGTGTCCGCCGGATGTAACGAGGGATGAGTTTGAATCCTCCATCGTGCGGATGATCTATGAGATCAACAAGATTGGTGTCAATATCAATCAGATTGCAAAAAAGTATAACGAACACAATTATGTGGAACCAAGTGAAGAACTGCTCTGCAAATTGGATGAAGTTTATGGAATGATGAAACATACCATACGGATTATGAAAGGTGATCGCAATGTCGCTCATTATTAAGATGGATACCATTAGGACGGAGGAACATTTACGAAAGTCCATTCCCTATATTATGAATGAGAGGAAAACGGATGGTTTGTGTTTCAGTAATGCAGGCATTACACAGGAGCAGATTTTGGATACCTTCTTTTTGACGAAGCAGATGCATCCCACGCACGGAACCAGACAGGGGTATCATTTTAAGTTTTCTTTTTCAAAGGATGAAACAATCGCACCGGAAGATGCTTTGAGTTTTGTCCGGGAGTGGGTCGAGGAATATCTGGGAGATCATTATGATTATGCCTGCTCGGTTCATAAAGACCGTGACCATATGCACATGCACCTGGTATTCAATTCCGTAGCAAGAAATGGTGGAAAGTACCGGTATGAAAAAGGGGACTGGGAGAAAGTGATACGCCCGCTTACAAACCAGCTGGCTGAAAAATACCATACCGGACCATTAAAGGAGAAAGATCCGGCACTGGATTATTCACCCGATTACGACAGGAAGCAAGGAACAATGACGGGTAAAGAACAAGTGGAGCAGGATATTGACCAGTGTATTTTGGAAAGCAGATCCTATGCAGATTTCAAAAAGCGTCTGATGCGGGATTATGATTACCAACTACGGGAAGGAGTATCGAGAGAACATGGTGTCTATCTTGCCCTGACACCGCCGGGGAGAGGAAAAGCCATTCGTACCTATCGTTTAAGTGAGGGCTATATGCCGGCAGACATTGACCGGCGCATTGCTTCAAAGACTGCCGACAGAGTTCCGTTGAAAAGGGAGACAGCAGAAAAAAGAAATACAAAACTTGACTGGGCAATGAGCAGAAATTATCAGTTTATCCCGTATAAAGAAATGTCGGAATATCAGAAGGCAATGGTACGGCAGGTGTTGGAGGCAAGGCGGTTGTATCAGCGAACCGGAACACCGTTGTATATCCATGAACGAAGTGTCAGTATTCTTCGGAAAATGAAAAATGAGACGAAACAATGCGGTGTGTATGTAAAACGAAGAGAAACAAGAAGAGTGCAGAAAGAACTCATCAAAACGGTGCAGCAGAGGAGGCAGAAACAGTTATGACAACAGAACAGATGGCATTAGTAAAGAAACTGATCCAAAAGCATGAGATTGAAGCGACGGATGCTGAGTGGACATTGATTTTTATGGGAGTCGGCTATGGATTGTCAGAACAGCAGATAGACAGTTATCTTGTGATGAATACTACTGACCTATTGGCAAAACATGAAAAGATGCTCTGTATTCTTTTGGGGATGGATTCAGAAATACAAGGAGCAACCAATGAAATTCAAAATCCGGCAGAAAGAATACAGTTTATGTTAGAAAATCATTTCCAAAGAAAGAACCCGGAGAGTGGTTATGAAAGTGTGATGCAGTATGTGATTGAGGACAGTGACCTGTCAGCAGCACAGATCGAACAGCTTCGGAAAGCGGTAGAAGCAGGAATGCCGGCAGAGGACATTTTAGAAATGGCAAAGAAGCGAAAGGATGTGATGGAGATACGACGATGTATCGAATTTTATGAAATGATGCAGCAAAAAGGCAAACAGGAAAATGTAAAGAAAAGCAGGAGGGCGAACAAATGAGTGAAGAATTACAATCGTTAGTGCAGATCATAGAATTATATGGAAGAGGTCTGGAAGGTTTAGGAAAAGCTATACGCTTCTCGGCAAAGGGAGCAGAGAAAGGAGTGCAGATTGCACAGGTGAAAGCATTACAGCATCGAATGAAACTTCATTATGCCAGTGAGGGAACGCATAATACTATGAAATTATCCGATCTGGAGAAAATGACAGGCGGTCGTTACACTATCTTAAACATTCCTTTGGAGGATGAGAAGGAACTGATCGCCTTTTATGACCGGTTAAAGAAGTTAAAGGTTTCGTTTTCTGAGTTGCCGGACTTAAATCTCGGAGACGGCTATACACAGATTGCCTACAATCCGGATGATGTGGAAAGTGTACGGCTGGTGATTGATTATTATAAAAAGAAGTTTCGACAGGAAGCAAAAGAAATGGATCTGGATGAGTATTTTGGAACGGCAAGTCCGGGAGGAATGGAATATCTTAATGAACTTGCTGCCAAAGGATATGAGGGCAGGATGCACGAGGAGCAGTTGGAAGAGATCCAGGAAAGAATCAGGGATAAAGAATATCTTCCCATCAGCATCAATGTGGAATCGCTTCTTCTGCGGGAAGAAAAGGATGCCTATCTGTTTCGCATTCCCCGTGGCAGACTGGGAGAAGATCTTTCCAGTGCCATACGGATCAAAAAATCAGACTGTATTCTTCTGGATGAGGGGCAGACGGTGATCACCTGTTTGAAACGGGATGGAGAACTCTGGGGATATGCACTGGATCAAAGGAAAAACATCAATGAGAAAGAAAAAGTGAAACTGGATATTACAAAACTGGAAAAAGCATTTGCCCCGGTAGGCGATGACCGTGTGAAAATGATCGGGAAACTAAAGCCGGAGTATGCAGCAATCTTTCCATCTTTTCATGAGGGACAGGAGATTCAGAAAAAATCTTCTGTCCCTGATTTAGTTCCGGAGAAAACAGTGGAAAAAGTGCTGTCCTTTGAAAAGATGAAAGAGCGATACCAAAGTCCGGAGTACATTCCGGTTACCTTTGATATGGAGACGCAGATGGTGGCAGAATCTCCAAATCTGTATATTGCCAATCTGCCGAAAGAACAGCAGGAATCAAAGGATTTTGTGCGTTGTATCTGCTTGGACAAGGAGACAACCAGCTTGTCGGATGACGGAAAGCGGTTACTGGCATATTTGAAACGATCAGATATGTCGGAGATCACAGAACTGGATCCGAATGGAAAGGAGCTGCGAAAGTATGTAAAGAAAAATGAAGAGATTGCGACAGAATGCTTGAAACATCAGCGGGGCAGGTGGAATACAGACAGTCCGTCTTTGGAAAAGAGGCTGCTGCAAAAATCTGTCAACACTCCGAAGAACAAAAAAATGTAGAGGTGATTCTGGTGAAAAAACAAAAAGGGAAAAGCC
>ULUB01023641.1_pt1 | contig 13798 bp, 10 predicted proteins | sample 1958111 | NCBI WGS metagenome assembly ULUB01 (sample SAMEA4835749, study PRJEB28245) | human gut metagenome | biome: gut microbiome; material: fecal sample | place: Denmark | collected 2008
GCGTTTGGGTTGAGTGGCTTAATCGATAAAGCTACTGTCTTTGTAATTATGCAAGGTCACCTTGATTACCCACGGGAGCCTCTTGCTGTGTCGTCTGCAAGGTTGGTTATGGCCCGGGGGTGATGGCTATTGCGCATTTGTTTCCGAAGTCACTTGGCATTGCAGAAATTTTGTCGATGGCAATTATCATGTAGGCTGTTTGCAAGTCTTTGATTTTCAGGTGACTGATTGCTGAGGCATACATGGCTATAAACTGTTTTTCCTTATTGTTGTCCTGAAGCGGTGTATTGTAAGAAAATGTTCGGAATTTGACGTGGCGTTGTTTGGCTTATTGGAAAAAAAACGTCTATCTTTAGCCCAATCAACTTAATACATAACCAAAAACAATTGACAAATGAAGTACATTTATTTATTAGCCGTTGTTCTGCTTGGTTTATGCTCTTGCCAACAAGAACAGATTGAGACAAAAAGTCAGTACAGTGATGAGTTTATGTCTAAACTTGAGTTTAAGACAGTAAATAAAGAAGACTTGAAGACAAGGGTTAGGGAGCCGGTTTTAATTAATATAACCATATTCTCTGTGAAGATAGCTAGGCCTTCTTTGAAATGTAAGAAAGGATTTGGCTTTTGTAATTTCCGATGGTTTCCAAAAGGAGGTGATGTAAAAATTACCCCAGAGATGATTGATTCGGAATTATATAAAAATTCTTTTGCTATTCTCACAGACGAGAATGGAAGACAGTATGTGGAACTCGCTCTTGCCGAGGGATCGAGAAACGTAGATGTTACAAGGCTGCAGCCACTTGTCGTCGAAGAAACTTTAGAGGGATATGCAACCATAGACAGCCGAGAAGAGGTAATGAAAGTGCCGGCGGGAGTATATCCGTTTGATAAGTCAATCGGTGAATTTGGTGGTTATCGAGTATATTTAAAGCAGGAATGATTATGCGTTCATTGATATATCCCATTGTCATATTGCTGCTTTCTTCGTGCCAGATATCCGGGTTGACTTCGGGGTATTCGCATCTGTCAGACGAAAGCAAGGCAAAGGTAAAGAAGTATGACGGCAAGATTGCCGACATAGCCGATTACTCGTTTGTCTATGCCGTGACGCCGGCCCAGGTGAAGGAATATTTGTCTGAACGCAAGGATGTTATTGTTTACGACTACACCCCGTTCTGCCAGTCGGATGAGTGCATATCGCCTGAGGCATTGGTGGCGAAGTGCAGGGAAAAAGGTTATGACGTGCTTGTCATCTCAAACATCTATGATGACCTCATGAGCGCGCTGAATACAGCCTTTCCGATTTTCATGATCAATACCGATGTCATGAAGACAAAGTGGAGGGGGAAATATATCGATGAGTTCTATTTGCCACTGATAGGGAAAGTAGGCAAACAGGTGGATTACGCGTCTTATCACTATTTTCATGGCGGGGCTTACGTGCGGAGCTATGAAGACCCGGCCGAGATTGGCACACCTTAAACCGGGGGCGGAGGCAAGAAGTCTCCGTCCTTTTCGCTTCAGTGGCGTGCATAGAGGATTGGGCAAGATGCTAATGGTTGCAGCCTGTTGGCATCAATGAAAGCTCCGTCGGCCGCCGCGGCGGTGCAGGGCGTAGCCACAGCCATGGCCGCAGCCATGATGGTGGGCAGGAGGGTGTGGAAAACGCTGGGCATATCGCCTGCAAAGTTAATGCTTATTGGTGTAAAAGCGAAATTATGATGCCTGTTTGTTGCCCGCGTCTCGCCCGGTTTGGAATGGGGTATCATTAAAAATGCTTAAATAAACACTTAAATCGAACAGTCTGTTGGTAAAAACCTTATATTTGTGATATGCAATCAGCAAGATTTCATCAAGGAAAATTACTAAAGCCTATTAACCTTTAAAAGAAGAAAGTTATGAAGAAAAATTTATTACTCACAATCGCACTCAGTTGCACGGTCGCATTGGCAAATGCCCAAATGAGAGTAAGCGGCAACGGCAATGTTACGTTGCAGTCGACAGACGTGGTAGGCAGCCTTCGTGTCTCTGGCGGGATAGACGGCATGGTTATCGGTGATGGGGCTGAGCCCGCCATAGGCAATGACTCCGAAACGGCCCATGACAAACTGTCCGCGCTCACCGCCGTGCCTTTCTACAAGTCTGTGCCGGCAGGCCAGGCAAAATCCCTGCCGCTCGGCTCTTTCGAGGCACAGAGTCTTTCAAAATTGCATTACGCCCTGTCGGCCGAGCAGCTTGGGGCAGTCTATCCGGACTTGGTGTATGTCAGGGAAGACGGAACCAAGGGCATTAATTACATGGAGATGATTCCATTGCTGGTGCAGGCCATCGGAGAGCTTAGCGCCAAGGTTGAGGCCCTTGAGGCCGTGAGCGGCAGGCAACAGCGCAGCATGGCCAAGGCTGTGGCCGGCATTGACAGTGGCGAAGCCTTGCCTGGCCCCGGTCTTGGGCAGAACTCCCCCAACCCGTTTGCAAGCACCACTGAAATAGGGCTGACAATACCCGACGATGCGCATGACGCCACTCTCTGCATCTATGATATGACCGGCAAGCAGCTACGCCAGTTGCCGGTGTCCGGGCGTGGCAAGACATCGGTGGTGTTGACTGGCGAAGGCCTTGCAAGCGGCATGTATCTCTACAGTCTCATAATAGACGGCAAACTTATAGACACTAAGCGGATGGTGTTTGCAAAGTGATAAGCAGTCTTTATTTTATCAACTGTTGGCTTGGGTTGGATTGTCGAGGCAGATGTGTCTGCCTGCTGAAGAGCATTGTTGGGCAGTGTGACGAAGCAGCCAGGCAAATATGACCGAAGAGACACTCAAGCCGGCAGAGCTGAACAAGGCGACTTTGATAGAATCAAGGCAGCCACTGAATTTGCAGTGAACCATTAAATGACAAGAAAGAGAAAATAATGCTAACCAATAAATGCGATAGTTATGAAACGATTGTTAGTTTATGCAATAGCCGTCATTGTTTCCTCCCAGTGCCTTTGGGCCGGATCAGACGGCATGAAAGTCAGCGTTCACGTCGACGGCAGCCGCCTCGAAGACCTGCTCACCGACGAGCAGAAGGCCGGTGTCACCAACCTGAAGATAACCGGCAGCCTCGCCGAAGAAGACTATGCCTACCTGCGCAACTCGCTTTTCTTGCAGCTGGACACACTCGACCTGCTTGACGCCGACATAGACACGATACCAAGCAATGTGTTCAACTGGGAAAATGTGAAAGGCGTATTGGACCATCCGATTTTCAGGGTGGTACTTCCAAAAACATTGAGGCATCTGGCTGACTATTCATTAAATATGGGAGACGCGAGCATCGTATTTGAACTTACCGGCCCGTTCCCCACGCTTGGCAAATATGTATATGAAGGGGAAAGTGGAAGCCGGAGCCGTATAGAGCCGTCGGCAGACAACGTGGCATACAAGACGACACCAATCTATATGTATTCGACAGATGGCTCGGTGCTTTATTTTGCAGATTTCAATAGAATGTATGAATCACCTCAATACGGTGTGCGCATTATATATCAAAATGCGTTTGAGGACTGTTGGACATCAGGTAAGTTCATCCTGCCGGCATCTGTCGATTCTATTGGCGACAGGGCATTTGCCGATTTTCAGATGCCGATTCCAACCGGACATTACGACCCGCCGAAATTTATTTGTGAAGCTGTGACCCCGCCGAGGTTGGGAAAAGATGTATTCTTGAATGCAGGATATGATAGTGGCCGTCCTTTTGAAATATATGTGCCGGATGAGAGCGTCGAACTCTATAGGAATGCCGACGGATGGAAAGACATGGTTATATGGGGAATCCTTGCTGATATAGAATCTGTTCGGGCTTCATCGAAGGCCGTGCTGGACATAGGCTGTTCAAGAGAAGCTTATATATTGCAGGCAGACAAGGTAATCTCCCACGTTGCCTGTTACAATGCAGCAGGGCAGACTATTAGGTCGTTGGCTGTTTGTGCAAATTCTTTTATCTTGGCAAAGAGCAAAATACCTGGCCCATATATGCTCGTGCGCATATACTTTGAGGACGGAACGGGGCAAGTTATAAAACTTAAACATTAAAGTTATGAAACGATTGATAAATTGCCTGCTTTTGTTGTCGATAATATTTATTGGGGCAAGAGCCCAGATAACAGGTCTGGTGACAATAAATAAAGCGGACATCAGACTGTCGGAGAGAGACGGGTATGACATAATAAGGCTGGCGGGCAGCGATGACGTGACGCGTCAGGTGGGGGCGCCGGAGTTGCCTGTGGTAGTGAAAACATATGTGATACCACTCGATGGAAAGCCTACTGGGGTTGATGCTACCGTTGGGAGCAGCACAGCGCTGGATGGTGAGTATATGCCGTATCCGGCGCAGCCGCCATTGCCTGTTGGAAACGCAGATACAGCCTTTGTTGAGCCGTGTGACTCAATTTATAATGGCGCAGACCGCTATCCGGCAAAACGCGCTGAGATAGTGTCAGACCGTATCTACATGGGCTATCGATTGGTAACAATATGTCTGTATCCAATAGAGTATGACCCTGTTACGAAAAAGATATATTTGAGTGACCTGAGCTTTAACTTGACGTATCAGGCAGGTGCTGTGGAAGTGAAGCGCCCATTGAAGCAGGGTAGTCATCGGGCCACAATTATAAAGAAAGCCGTAAAGTCAATGGTGGATAATCCGCAGGATGTGGATTTGTATTCAGGGGATGCGCCTGTAAAAACTATGAGTAGAGATATTGGCTCTATTAAGCCAGAGATAGTGAAATATATACCAAATGTAATCAATGAGCAAATACCTGACTACATAATCATTACTAACACGGAGTTGATGAGTAGTTTCCAGCGTTTGGCAGATTGGAAAATACAAAAAGGTATTCCAACATTTATTAAAGATTTAAATGAGATAAAGCAGGAATATACGGGTTCTGACTTGCCTGAAAAGATTCGTGCTTATTTGCAAGATTGCTGGAACAGATGGGGTGAAGGGTTGTTTGTGCTGCTTGGTGGGGATGTTAATATTGTTCCGTCAAGGGTATATGATCATGTATTTGTGGATCGTACAAAACATGTTTCTGACGCCTATTATTCGGATTTTGAAAGTACTTGGAATGATGATGGTAACAATTTGTTTCTTGAAAATCTTAGTGAGGCAGAAGGAAATCGTCATTGTTTCATTGGTCGTGCTCCTGTTGAGAATAAGAATGAGGCAAAGGTGTTTGTTGATAAAGTTTTGGCATACGAGAAGTTGTCTGTTCCTGCTGCAAGCAGGAATTATATCATGAATCATTTGGTGGCTGCTGCTTATATAGGGTATTCTGAAGATAGTGATCGTTATAGTGAAGGAGGACAAGCATCTCTGGATGGGAAATTGTCGTCATTCGGGCAGATAAAGAAATGGTGTTTGTTCGATCATTATAATTGCGATTGTGGCAAACATTATCCCAAGACAACACATTATAATAACGCAGGGAAGCAATTGACACGTAATGATTTCTTGTCTGAGTTGGATGGCAAGGGAATGTCTGGCATGGGCTATCACCATATTGTGTATCATATGGATCACAGTTCACCTCGTGCAATGGGCACATCTAGTCTTTATAAAAGGGAAAGTATTTCTGCAGATGATGTGGATAAACTGACAAATGGAAATTTCCCGCAGATAGTAATATCAGGTGGATGTTCATCTGCCGAATTTAATAACGACTGCATTGCAGAGCATTTCTTGAATAATCCTAGTGGTGGGGCCGTTGCGTTCATAGGAAATTCTAATGTTGGATTTTCTGGTGAATATACACAGTATGAGAACTTTTTACGGTCATTATATAATGAAGATATAATGAATTTGGGTATCTTGTTGGATAAAATGGTGAAGAAAACAGGCTATAATAAACCTTTCGTCCGTCTCCATCTCCTTGGAGATCCAGAGATGCCCGTGTGGTCTGATACACCGAAAACATTTGATGTAAATGTTACGCGTTGGTCGGCAATTTCTAATACCTATCGTTTCAACGTTCGTATTAATAATCTCCCCGAAGGAGAAGGGGCTCTTGTTTGTTTCAAGAAAGATAACGAGTGTTATTACAAGATGGTCATTTCTGATAATGAGTTCCATACTTTTGCTTATTCTCCCAAGATAACAGGAACTATGACAATCACGGTTACGGCCCGCAATTTTATACCGTATGAGAAAAGTTTTAAAATAGCGACAGACCTTGTGGGCGATTTTTCGATAGCTGAGATAGTTAATTTTAATGGGAAAGCCAAGATTGGTGCACGAACATCACTTAATATTGGCATAAAAAACACAAGTGTGCAAAATGCACCGTATGTCGTAGCAACTCTGTCTTCTTCCTCTCCATACATAACTGTGACGAAGCCTGAAGTGGAGTACACTAATATAGGCTCAAATGAAGTTGGCTTTGGCAAGTCTTCTTTTGAAATATTGGTAAGTGAAGATGCTCCCGAAGTTATGCGCAATGAATGGAATGCTGCCTGCCTGTATCTGTCGATAGCTAATACAGATAGTATTAACAATATGAGTAAGATATTTGCTGATACTGTAAAGATAGATTTGGTTTCTGCAAATATGCGTATATCTACGGTGAAGATACTAAGCACAACCGATGGGGATAACATTCCTGAGCCGGGCGAAATAGTAACAATGGGTTTGGATCGCTTTTCCGAACACGGAATTTTAGGCTTCCCAAAGTGGAGTGTAACTCCCATTTCGAGTGACATAGAAAATGTATCATGCCCTTCTTTTGGAGTTTATAAAATCAAAGTCAGCAATTCGTATAAGCTTGGTGCTCCATTGAATTTGAAAGTCTTGTTAAAGGATGTGTCTATAATGCAGGATAGCATCACTGTTGACATAGCAAAAGCCGTTACTTCAATCAACGACGCCAAGGTTCACACATCATCCACCGAGCGCACAATCTCGTTCTATTGGGATAAGATGGGCAGCGAGTCGAAATACAACATATATCGCTCTACATCTCCCAATGGCGTGTATGAAAAGCTTAACAAGATGCCTTTGACCACCCGCTATTATGAAGACGCAGACGTAGGTGTGAGGACTCCGTATTACTACAGGCTGTCGGCACTCACAGACGACAATCTGGAGGGCGACCTGTCGAGAGCGTACAGTGGTATCACCACTTATCCGCTGATGCTCCAGAAAGTGATGAGGGAGAATTATCTGGGCTTCCACAACGAGGCATACGTGGCAGACTTTGACCTTGACGGGAAGAAAGAGATTGTGCAGGTTGCCACAGGGGAGGATAAAGGAAAACAGTATTCTACGCTTTATGTAGTGCGTCCTGACGGCACCGAGCCATACGACATTGACGGCAACGTTACAACGTTCAGTGGGTATGCCACGTTCCAATATTTGGTGGAGGCTCCTCCATCTGTGGCCGACTTGTTTGGCAATGGTGAGCCGTGCATAATAGTTCTGCCGCGCGATACGGCCCACAATGTGGTGTGCTATTCTTCGTTGGACAAGGACGGTGACAGGCTGCCTGACAAGCTTTGGGAGACGGATGTGAACGGAGCTGCATTCAGGGGTGCTGTGGTTACAGATTTAGACCCGAGTGACAGTAAGGGAGAGAAGGAAATCGTGTTCTTGGAAGAGAACGGGAACGGCGTAATCATACTCGATGCCCAAGGGAACATACAAAACGTGATAGGCGCGGGCAAGTATGAATATAATTACAGCTCGCTTGCCGTGGCCGATCTTGACGGCGATGGAAAGAAAGAAATTGTTTGCAGTTCACAGAATGCGGTCTTTGTGTGGCGGCATGACGGCACGCCGTTCTTGCGCGAGCCGTTCTTCACGCGTCAGGGTACCGATCTGAGGTCGTCGCCGATAGTATGCGACCTTGACAACGACGGGAACAAGGAGATATTGATAGCAGAGCGCAAGGCAGCCGATCCCGACTGTATTTTTGCAATAAGGCTCAACGGCACGTGCCTTCCCGGATTTGACGGCAGTAGCACTGCGGCAGCCATTCCTTATCCGATGGTTAACAAAGGCGAAGGACTTGATCACGCCGTGACCGTGGGCGACATAAACGGTGACGGAAAGCTGGAGGTGGCCTCGCTTGGTCGCGGTTACGTAAGAGCATGGAATAACAGCGGACAACTGATATTGAACAGGGAACTCCCTGATCTGTTGATGCACAAAGACTGGAATACCCACATGAAGCAGCCGCTTATAGCAGATGTTGACGGCGATGGCGAGATGGATATCGTTTTCGGTGATATGTTTACCATTTACGCCATTCATGCTGATGGCACTGATGTGTTGGGCTTCCCTATGTCTAACGTGGGTGAAATCCGCCATAGCATCTGTATCAGTGACATTGACGCAGATGGGAAGAACGAGATAATCGCTACAGACCTATATGGTTATCTCAACGTGTGGAAGACTGATGGCCATGGCATAGAGTGGGGCTGTCCGCGCTTTGACAACGCCCGCACAGGTGAGTATGTGAAAGGTGGCAGCGATCCCATTGTGCTCACCGCCAATGCCTCAGAGGCCGATGTCGCAGGAAACAACGATGTGGTGGTGAGAGGCGGCGAGCTCAGCATAGCCGCCGATGGCCTCGACATGACCGACGGTCAAAAGCTGATAATAATGGACGGAGGCACATTGAAAGTTGACAGCGGCCGCATCAGCAATGCCAATGTGCTCGTTAAGCGTGGAGGACATCTGGCAATTGAGAATGGCGGAGAAATAGAGGTGGGCAAATTTGGCAACCTCGCCACTGAAGGTGGAGCGTCTGTCGAGGTTGTGGACGGTGAAGTGACGCAGTCTGGTGAAACCGTCAGGTAAAGATATTCGGATGGGATGGGTCGGCCGGCGTCGATTTATGTCGGCCGGCTCTCCCTTATACACAATAAAGTTTTAAAACTTAAATTGGAAAGGAACTGATTATGAAGAAGATGATTACATTTATAGCGTTGGCATTCATGGCGTTGTCCATGACGGCGCAGGAGTCGACCACTGTGACCGTTCACGTCGACGGCAGCCGCCTTGAAGACCTTCTCACCGACGAGCAGAAGGCTGGCGTCACCAACCTGAAGATAACCGGCAGCCTCGCCGAGGAAGACTATGCTTATTTGCGCAACTCGCTTTTCTTGCAGCTGGACACACTCGACCTGCTTGACGCCGATATAGACACGATACCAAGCAATGTGTTCAACTGGAATAGGACAGGTGTATATACTGCTGATTTCAGGGTGATACTTCCAAAAACATTGAAGCATCTGGCTGACTCTGCCTTTAGCATGGGGGATGCGGATCTCGTATTTGAGCTTGCTGGCCCGTTCCCTACGTTGGACAAGTATGTATATGGCGGGGCTGGTGAAAGTCGATGTAACATTGATTTATCTAAGAGCAATGTGTCTTGTGTGATGGATGGAGAGTTTTTGTGCTCTGCAGATGGCAGTGTGTTGTTTTTTGTAAACGATATGGAACGTGACGGGCTTGGCGGCAGTTTGCCCGCTGGCGTTAGTACTATATACTCCAGTGCGTTTGCAAATTGTGTTATAGGCGATAAGTTGGTTATACCAGCCTCTGTTGATTCTATTGGTGACATGGCATTCTTGAATGCTGAACTTGCAATTCCTATCTCATTCCATTATTCTCACCATTTGCCCGGCCTGTTGTTTGAGGCCACAGTACCGCCGAGGTTGGGAGATGATGTTTTTATGGATGGTTCAGGGTATGGGGGTATTGACTGTGTCTATGTGCCCGAAGAGAGCATTGAGCTTTATGAGCAGGCTGAAGGCTGGAAAGATATTGGTATATTATCAATGGAAAATTATCTTAGTATCAAGGCCATTGAAGGTGAGAATGGCAGTGTGGATGTGTCAGACGGCGGCGAGGCATACACCCTTCAATCTTCCAAGCCCATCTCCCGCGTCGTGTGCTACAGCGTCGGTGGGCAGCTGCTGAGAGACGTGCCCGTGACGGCAGAAACCGTTGCCATCGCAAAGAGCGAAATCCCTGGCCCGTATATGCTCGTGCGCATATACTTAGAGGACGGAACGGGGCAAGTGGTGAAACTAAGTCGTTGATCGACTGTTTATAACCTAAAAGCGAAGAAAGGAACTGATTATGAAGAAGATGATTACATTTATAGCGTTGGCATTCATGGCGTTGTCCATGACGGCGCAGGAGTCGACCACCGTGACCGTTCACGTCGACGGCAGCCGCCTCGAAGACCTGCTCACCGATGAGCAGAAGGCCGGTGTCACCAACCTGAAGATAACCGGCAGCCTCGCCGAAGAAGACTATGCCTACCTGCGCAACTCGCTTTTCGACCGTCTGGACACTCTCGACCTGCTTGACGCCGACATAGACACGTTGCCTGCGCACGCTTTCCACTGCACTTTGCATACCCCAAAGGAAAATGGGCGTCGTGTGCTGTTACCTAAAAAAATAAAGCATCTGTCAGACTATTCGCTAAGCGTTGAGTGTGTAGGACGTTACAATGTCACTGGTTTTGAGTGTATATTTGAGTTGGCTGGCAAGTACCCTACGCTTGGACGTTTTGTGTATAATGGCAGAGATTGGTATGTACAAAATGAGAGGGTAACTCGTGTGGTTCCATCAATTGGCAGCAAATATTGCAAGTATGATGATGGCCGTGTGTATTCGAAAGATGGCACCGTGTTGTATTTTTCACCGATATCCTATTATGAGGCTGGTACATACTCATATTTGGCTAAGGAAGGAACCCGTACAATTTATGCAAATTGTTATGAAGGGATGCTCATGTCTGGCAAGTTGATCATTCCTGAGTCTGTTGATTCAATTGGTGACAGGGCTTTTGCCTATATTAAGTGGAACCTGCCAACGAGATATAGTAGGGAGTGGTATGCGCCTGAACCATCCTTGGTGTGTATGGCGTCAGTACCTCCGCGATTGGGAGACGATGTGTTCTTGACTGATGGCGACCCTCAGGCAGTCTATGTTCCCCTGGAGAGTATCGGTCTTTACGAGCAGGCTGAGGGTTGGAAGGAGCTTTCAATAAATCAAATAATATATGCAGATATTAAAGACTTGCAAGGTGATCCAGGTGATTTGTCTGTTGTTGACGGTGGCGAGGCATACACCCTTCAATCTTCCAAGCCCATCTCCCACGTCGTGTGCTACAGCGTGGGCGGGCAAATGCTGCGAGACGTGCCCGTGATGGCAGAAACAGTTGTAATCGCAAAGAGTGAAATCCCTGGCCCGTACATGCTCGTGCGCATATACTTTGATGACGGAACGGGGCAAGTGGTGAAACTAAGTCGTTGATCGACAGTATGGATGTTGCCCACAGGCGATTTATGTGATGAAATAATAGATGAAATAATAGCTGAATGTAAAACTTAAACTAATTTGTTTATGAAAACCAGACACTTAGTGCGAATTGTGGCTGTGGCACTATTCGCAAGTTTATTTACCGCTTGCAGCAATGACGATGCTGTCAGGGGAGTGGTAGAGATCGGAAAAATGGATGGCGTGGATTTAAGCCAGTCACAGTGCCGAACGACATTAAACGGCGAGGAGGTGGCAATAAAAGGCGTGGAATTTGCCTGCGACGGCGCCGGTGGGGCGGTGACCATGACAATAAGCGGGCTCACTGCCGAATTGGCGAAGAGTTTCACCGTAGACATCGATGCCGTGCCCGGCGAAAGGACTGTCGGCTTCACCGGCAAGAGCGATGCGCCGGGATACGAGATGACCGTGAGAGGCACATACACCCCGCCGAGAAATATGTGACCGACGGCTATGTGGTCTTGGACATTGCCTATGCGCCGAAAGGCATTGAGACGGGCCGTACATTTGTGTTCAAGACGGGCGAGGGATTTCTCAACGTGACCAAAGACATCTTGGGAACTACAAAGTATGACGGTATTGTTTACCCCAACGAGATGACCATAAGAAACGCATTGGTAAGCATAGGCAAATATCTTGGAACCAAGCACGACGAGATAGGCATGAGGTTTAACGAAGACCTCACGCTCGACATCTGGATAAAGCCCGCCGGCGGCGATGAACCGGCGCATTGGATGACAACGAGATACTGGTTTACGGAAAATGACGGCGAGCTGATACTGGAACTTACCGGCGAGCAATGCGACGCCTTCTGCGAGGCGTGGACGGGCATACCGCAAGGGCCTTATACCCCGATATTCATCTTTGGCCTCGACGACCGCGTGCCGTTGGCCATGTTTTATGAAATGGACGGCGGGCGATTGAGCATAGGCATTGCAAACACGCAGAATGCGGCTGCGCTCTCAATGTTTGCCGACGGCTTTGGGAGGACATGGCCCGAAAGCCAGGCCAAGACCGAGCTTATGGTGGCCAGGGACGCCATGTGGAATGCCATACGCGACGGGCAGCAAGTGGAGATAGCCATGACATCCGAGCCCGGAGATTGACGTGGGTTGCCGGCCCTGTTGGCGTTAGTCAGGGCCGATTGCCTCCCCTTGGCGCAGACTGTGGCGCAAGCAGGCATGCATCCGATTTTTGCGTTGATTTAAATCAATAAATTGCGAGGGCGTCGAAAAAACATGCCCCGCAATTTTGTTTTCCCCTATATATATTGTATCTTTGCGCTACCATTGCGACAATGGTACTGTTATTCATTAGGTTAGTAGTTAATAGATTTAAGGTAAAGATTATGTTATTAGATTTTCATGACGACGGTTGTGCCTTTGTGGGCATTGATATTCAATGACTTCAACGGCATCCGTCCGAGGGAATAGCGCGGGGTGAGTGATTCATACCGCGCTGTTTCATTATGGGCTAGCCCCGCGCCGGCATGCGGCTGCCGTAACGATGCGGAGCACAGCCTTTTGCCGCTCTGCCTGCGGGTCGGCAAGGGGCCTTGGCCGGTACGTCGGCATAAAACGGCTATTTTGAACTAACAGAACTTAAAATGCCCCGTTTTAGTATGTTTTTTATTTAATAAAGACAGAAAGATGCCGCTATTTACGGAAATGTGATTAAATTTGCAGCTAAAAATAAAAATAAATACCGAATGAGTAAGAACATTGGTCATCTGTGCCTGCTGTTCGCGGCGGCAACATTACTTGTGTCGTGCTTAGACACCGACTATACCGATGATGTGACGCTTTATGATGATATTGCCATTACCCAGTTTCAGATAACAAGCGCTAAGATAACCAAGCACACCACTTCCTCGACGGGGGAGGACTCCACGTATGTGGTCGACGACCAGAGCGTGGCCGACTATCCGTTTTACATCGACCAGCTCAAGGGCGAGATTTACAATGTAGACTCGCTGCCCGTGGGGGTCGACGCCACCAAGCTGCTCTGCGGCGTTTATACCAAGAACAACGCCATGGTGTATATCGAGAACGCCGCCCGCGACTCGATGAAGTCGCTCTCGTCGACCGACAGCACCGACTTCAGCAAGCCCCGCTACCTGAGGGCATACGCCTCTGACGCCCGCTCGTACCGCCTGTACAAGGTGACGGTGAACATTCACCGCGAGGTGGCCGACGAGTTCCGCTGGACGCGGATGGCCGACAACGCCTCGCTCGCAGCCATGGGCGGCATGCGCCTTGTGGGGCTTGGCGGCAGGATGGTGCTCTTCGGGCTTGAGGGCGGCTCGACGGTGGTATACACCACAGAGGCCTCCGACGGCAACACGTGGACTGCTACGGGGGCGGCCTTCGGTCCCGACGCTTATAATAATGTGGCGGTGAAGGGCGACACGCTCTTCGTGCTCGACGGCGGCACGCTGCGCCGCACCACCGAC